>Ga0307507_10001946_pt1 | contig 44829 bp, 7 predicted proteins | sample 7_EM_MG_FD_207223 | JGI IMG/M metagenome (GOLD analysis project Ga0307507, IMG submission 207223) | Populus trichocarpa ectomycorrhiza microbial communities from riparian zone in the Pacific Northwest, United States - 7_EM | ecosystem: Host-associated > Plants > Roots > Unclassified | place... | reverse complement strand
CCTCCACTACGACCAGTCTACAGCCGTCGCGCTGCAGACGACCTCTACCACAACAGGCGCACGGTCGCACCACAGGCGCACCGCAGACAAGCCGCAGACGCAGACAACAACTACTACCACTATTACCACAAACCTACTACCATTACCGCAGACGTACCGCCGCTGCCGCAGTACTACCGTTACCGTAAACCTACCACCATTACCATAGACCTACCACCAATACCGTAGACGTACCGTAGGCTATTAGGCCAACGCGTTACAGATAACTACTATACTAGGCATACCGCAGATGCGCTAGGGTAGCTATAGTAGGGGGAAAAGGGCTAGCCTGTGTTCCCTTAGTATGTAAAATATAAGGTATATAGGCGAATTAGTATTTATACCCTATACAGACAACCTTATAAAAATTTTCCTATAGGAGTAGGTTTACGTAACAAGGTTCGCCCTTATAAAATACTATTAGTAAGTTACTTTTAGGGAAAGTACCTACTAATTACTAATTCCCTACCCTTTTCTTTAGCGAGGAGAGATAGGGTACATAATAAACAGTTATATAGGGGTAATTAGTAGCTACTTCTAAGCTAGTAAGCTATATTATTCCTCTTATTCTTATATACAAAACTATAGAAAATAAAAATCTATCTTTTAGAGCGCTTTTTCTACTTTAGGAATAGCAGAATACAGCAAAAATAGATAAAAGAGCCAGGATTTTCTTAGTGCGATTTTCTTAGTATAAACTAGACCATAGTAAGCAAAATACTAGAACAAAAAACACTAATAGCGCTAGAGCTCCCCTAGCACTTTAAAAACGGGCCAAAGTGTCCACTTAGCTACTAGTACATGTTAAGCTGCCTAGAAAGGATTTATGTATATAGAACTATAGCGCCATAGCCTAGAGGCTGCATGCGCAGCATTGTACATAGTATAATATAACGGATATAAAATAAAAAAATAAAAAAAAAGTCACATACTTAATAAACTCGCTTTAATTATTGCTTATTGTAATATTGGAATAGGAGTTAAGAAATCAGTCGTCCTAATTACTGTCGCTTAAGTTATTAACTACAGCTATGCTGCTAATAAATAGGCCTTCTACTAAACCTCTGCCTATTATTCCAACTTAATTTAAATTTAGGTTTAATATAGTCTTCGCCTCCTCCTAGGGCAAATCTATGCATAAAATATTCTTATTATAGGGCCTCTACGCTGGATATTAAAGCTCTAGGTAAAGATAGAAATACCTCTCTTTGTTGCCAGGGTGCTTATTATTGCAATATAAGCATCGCTTAGGGCTCTTATTTAATGTTAATCCTTCTGTATTAGATTTTAATTAATTGTCTTTAGGTAGGTTCTTACTAACTAAGGATATTACAAAGGAGGTATCTGGTTAAGTACGACTCTTATCTATAAGGTCACTTACCAGCTCCTCTATTGTAATAAGGTTGTCCTCCCTTATAACTCTCCTAGCTGCCTCTTAACGATTAGCTGTCCAAATAGGGAACTCCTTCTCCACTGTATAAAGCAATTGAGTGTGCGCCTGCTTCCTTAATATTGGTATTAACGCCGTATTTAATTTCCTTATGCCCGAGACAAAAGCTTCTGTGTAGGCTTCAAGTAAGGTAAAGTCTTTATAATTAAGATTAAGCCATTAGTTCTATATTTGGTAGTTATAAATAAGACCTTATACGGTATAGAGTAATCAAATTAAATCAAGCAAATCCTTAATGGAGTTGCGCGGCTTGCCCAATACAGCAAGTTAATTGCAAACTGATTCTAATACTGCGCCCTTAATTACCTTAAGTCCCGTTATCTGTTTATGACGCCAATCTCTGTGCTTGTCCGTCTGTGAAGGTGGCTCTACAGCCGTACCTTGTATCATTGGTAGGAGGTTGTAAAGCTTAAGTCGTTATATAATTTAACAATACTATTCTTCGTAATTGCTCTCCCCTTTTAATAGAGGAACAGCCCTAAGGGAGCTATAGTATTCCTTCTTTTTTTATACCACGTCCGCCATAATATACAATTATTGGCTTACCCGTATCTTGCGTGGCGTATTAATATGTTGTGAATTTCTGTCGCACCGTGCCCGTGTCCAAAATTAAAAACATATGGCTTTATGTTGACCAGTTAAATAGAAAATAAAACAGCAGCTAATAGAGCTTTAATTAAAGCTGTAAGAGGGCTCATAACCTGTTAGACGCTGAGTAGGCTAATGGAAATGACATATATAATACTCTATAAGGAAGAATCTTAGGGGCTCGAAGGCCCCAAAGATATCTATAAGATAGCCCACGCGCTGTCACGTAACACATCGCCGAGCTTAAAGAGACTGCCCTAAGTAGCCCCCCTACCAATAGAGACAAATCCTTAAGGAGGTAAGGCCTCTGGGATTGTAAAGACTATATACTATAGGCATGTGCCTCCGGCACGTGACTAATGGACGTCTAAGGGGTGTCTGGGGGTTGTCCTAAGGGCAACCTAAGGTGACCGCAATAATATCCCTTACAATAATAGTATTACGTGTTTTAGAATCTATCTTAGCCAGCCATATTTATATCTTAGGCTACCTACTAGGATACCTACCTAGTAGAGCCAATCTTTTAGTCCTATTATTCCTATTCTTAGAAGTATTGCCATTATATTTTCTACCTTTGTTAGGCCTTTTTAGAGCCCTTAGGTATTTACCCCCTATAGTATTAATTATACTATAGCCTAGGTTCCTTTTGCCTAAGATAGCCTCTATACCTTTAACTTCTATACGCCTTTCTAATATTAGTCTAACTAGTATTGTATTGCAGTAGATAGTTTCCCAGTACTCTTTTATACTCTACTTTAGCTCCTTTCTCTCTCTTACTATTATTTTTACTAGTCTCTTACGCGTCTCCCTTCCTCCTTTATATAGGCCTAGGCCCTAATACAGCACTATTTTTCTTCTGCTTTTTTTACCTATTTCTCTAATATATCTTCTCTATTTTAGGGTTGTTAGTTAGCTCTTCTATAGGGCACCCTAAGGTCCCTCTATAGTTTATTTAGGCGTGACTTAATATACTTTATAACACTAGAGTTACGCTCCTTTTACACCCTTTATATTATAGTAGCTTTAATATATAATTATAGGGGGTGGATATTAGCTTCCTTCTTAAGCAGTGCTGTAGTCGTTTGCTTATACCCGCCTATTATACTCTAGAGGTAGGCTGTTTAGACCTTTTAGAGTGGTTTAAGGAGTAATTTAGGGGGGCCTTTTTTAGTTTCTCTTATAGCCTAAATACTGGATCTATATGTTATGGTTGGCTGGATAACTACTATATATAGTAGGCGTGACCTCTAGAAGTATGGACCCTATATAGAATTAACAATTCTAGACATTATAATATACTGCGCCTAGCCCTTATAGGCCGCTTATAATATATATATGCTCTATTAGGGCTTACTATCTACCTATACTCCTAGTACCCTTAGGCCTTAAACTAGTTAGCCCCTAAAGCCTTAGATATAGATTATATACTAGAGATCTATAGGTTAGTTACGTTTTTTTATAAAATGGATTAGCTGGTATTTCTCTAGTAAGAATTAAACTCTATATTATCTTGCCTATTCTATATAGGTGTTATAGGCTTTCTCTAGTGTTTTATAGTTCTTTATAGCTATTGGCCTATATATAACTAGGTTTGTATTATTAACAAAGCCTATCCCCTAGGTTGCCCCTTCCTTAAAGGACTTAAGTAAGTTACTTATAAAGAAAAGGAAGAGTATAGGTAAGAGGGGTAATCCTTATAGTATTTCTATTATAACTGTAATAGGGGGGCTCTAGTATCTGCTAAAGACTAGCACTGTTTCTTTTTAGCCTATAAACCCTTAAATAAATTATATAATCTATTCTAGGAAGCCCTTTGCCCTAGGGATGTATAGGAGGCGCTTATAGGGTATGTTATTATAGGCACTACTAATATCTAGGCTAAGCATTAATACCATAAAGTCCCTTCGCATCGCCTATGTAGATTTAATGTCGCCTCCCTTTTGACCTCCGTCCGTCGTTGTAGGGGCGCCGCTGGTTATATACCCCCTGAGGACGCGTTATCACGACGCTAGCCATGTTGGAATTACAAGGTTATAAGGTCACAGCGGAGGTGTCTTGAGGGTCTATTTGATGATAGAGATGACGCAGACGATGAATATTGATTGATTCGTGATGCAGTAGATGCGGTTGATGTTTATCTAGATTGACATGCAGAGCTCGCTCTCGCGACGTGTCCAGAGCTTAGTTAGCATCTCTCGCTTAATTCTGACAAGCCACTACTACCAGTCTGCCACAGAGCGGACGACCTCCACTATAACCCGTCTGCCACAGAGCGGACGACCTCCTCAACCCGTCTGCTACAGAGCGGACGACCTCCTCTACCACACCAACGATTCCACTACAACCTGTCTGCTGCAGAGCAGACGACCTCCCCCACAACCCGTCTGCTGCAGAGCAGACGACCTCTTCCACAACCCGTCTGCTGCAGAGCAGACGACCTCTCCTCCACAACCCATCTGCTGCAGAGCAGACGACCTCTCCTATAACTAGTCTGCTGCGAAGCAGACGACCTCCTACATCCAGTCTACAGCCATCGTGCTATAGACGACCTCTACTACAACCAGTCTACGGCTGTCGCGCTATAGGCAATCAAACTATAGAGGACTAAAGGCGTACCGCAGGCGTACCGCAGACGATGCACTGCTAGGGTAGCTATAGTAGGGGATAGGGGAAGGGGGCTGGCCCGTGTTACCATTAGCACGTAAAATATAAGGTGTATAGGGGAATTGGTATTTATACCCTATATAGACAACCTTATAAAAAAATTTCCTACTAGGGTGGGTTTATATAGCAAGGTTCGCCCTTCTAAAATACTATTAGTAGCTTACTTTTAGGGAGAGTAGCTATTAATTACTAATTCCCTACCTATTCTTAAGCAAGGAGAAGAATAGGTTATATTACTAAAAAAAGTTATATAGGAATAACTGGTAGTTATCTCCAAGCTGGCAAACTATATAGAGCCCTTAATTTTTATATGCAAATGTTACTAAATATATCTTTTAGAGCGCTTTTTCTACTCTAGGAACAGCAGAATACGGCAGAAATATATAAAAAAGCCAGGATTTCTTTATTTCCTTAGTGCAAACTAAATATTAGAAAGTAAAATACCAGGATAAAACTCCCCTAGCATTTAAAACAGACTAGAGTGTCTACTTAGTTACTAGTACATATTAAGCTACCTAGGAAGGATTTATATATATAGGACTATAGCGCCATAGCCTAGAGGCTGCATGCGCAGTATTGTACGTAGTATAATACAATTGGATATAAAAAAATAAAAAATAAAAAAGTAGATTTAATGGTGGTGGTAAGTAATATAAGTGCTAATAATATTAAGTGGTTCTTTCTTGCCCCTATTTAACTTTATAGTAGTAGGGTATATTCCTTAGCTATATCTACTATACGGTCCACTATTGCCCTTTTTAAGATCTTGCTAAAGGTGTTTTCTAAGGTAATAGGGCGGTAGCTTCCTAGAATTAAGTAGTCTGCTTTACCTTCTTTTTATAAGATAACTATTATTATAGATCTTCTAAGTTGTGGGTAGTAGCCTATAGTAAAGTATGCTCTAGCTATATCTATAAGCTAAAATACTATAAGTGGTCCATAGGTCTTTAAGGCCTTATTTAGTATCCTATCCAGTCCTAGTGCTATATTATTTAAAAGGCGGCTAACAGTTCTGGTCATTTCCTCTATTGTTATGTCGCTGTTAACCCATAGGCAAGTCACTAGTGTTACACCTATAATAATACTAAGGTCTGCTAGAGCCGGTTAGGGGAAGAACCTTTCTATAAGAATCTTTACCTTCTTATTATTGTTATTAGTGGCCTATAACTCCCCTACTCTTTATAGGGGTGGTAGGTATAGGTCTTCTACTAGGCGCCCTGCCTTTTTCTTTACCTATTTTGCTATAGCCTAAAGGCCCTTATTATAGGGGAGGCTTAGGTTAGAGGTATGCTTATTTATAAACCATCTCTAGCTATTCCTAGCTTCTTTTTTTAAGGTATTCTTTAACTGGTTTCTTGTGTCTTTGTATTATCTCTCGTCTTTAGGGTTATGGCTGCTTATATATTTCCTTCTTGCTTGTCGTTGGCTAGCAATAAGAACTACGCACTATATAGACTATGCGTATCGCGCGTAGGGGCCTGGTTTTAAGACTGGGTATCTAAGCAATAATTACCTAATTTGGCAATTCTATGCCTTTAGCTTTTAATTAATTAGTAAGTTATTTTACTTTATTTAAATACTTTTCTATAAAATAATACTTAGATAAGGTAGTTTTAAAGGGCTCTTTATAGATTAAAAAGCTAGAGCTAAACCCTTCTAGGCTATAGAGATTTTTTAATAGATTTTATACTTCTAAAGCTATTTTGGAATACTATATTTATAAAAGAGGTCTATTTTTAATTGTCAGCCTTATATTAACTAAGGCTTTTTAGTTAGTTTTTGTTTTTAGGTTAGCTCCTTCTGCTATATTATTACTAAGCGATATATATAAGAAGTAATTAGATCTAAAGGCCCCAGACTTTGTAATTAGATTGCCTAATAAGCTTATATATTAAGATTTTGTTAGACATTTTATTTATAAATATAATTAAATAGATAAATATAATTAAATAATATAATTAAGCTTTAAATAGAATTTAACTAATATTTAAATAAAATCCAATTAAGATTTAAGTGAAATTTAAGTGAAATTAAGATTGGAATAAAATTAAAATGAACTTAAGATAAATGAACTAAAGATTTTTAAAGTTTAATTAATTGGTTAATAATTAATTTAGATTTAGTTAATATCTAGTTAATATTTAATTAAATTTTAGTTAAGGTTAAAGTAGCCAGGCTTATAACCCGTTAATTTAAATAAGTAAAGGTTAGAGAATAATAGGGTAAACAAGATAGTAAAGTAAGTAAATTAGATAAACTTAATTTAATTAATAATGTCTATCTATATAGGATCAAGTCTCTATATACCTAAAAGACCCTAATTCTGGAATATCTATATTCCGGCTTATATTCTAATATATTATTTAATAAATAGATTACGGGGTTTTCTTAAACAGAGCTTTCTCCCTATATATATATAATAATAATAATAATTCATTGCTTAACGTCCGATTCGGATCTCTATTAGGCCTATATAGACTACTCCTTATTTACATATAGGGAGAAAACTCTATTTAAGAAAATAAGAAAACCCTATAATCCATCTCCCCGCCTTTTAGGACTCGCCTATAAGGCGCCTACGAGTTACCTATAGTACTCTACTACCTTACTTTTTGACCTCCTTAGGAACCACTACTGCCGTAACAAGCCTATGGACGCGCTAGTATTGCAAACTTAACTCTACTACTATAGAGTTATTAGGGGGCGCCTAATACTCACCCCCTTACCTTCTATTACTATTTCCTTTGCAATCCGGAACTGGTCTAGTACCCTTTAGTTAATAAGCCACTAGGTAACCGCCTTAAGACCTTTTTATATTAAGAGTAGTGTATTATAGTTCTCTGTGCTAGCTACTAAGAGCATTGCTTCTTAGTTGGTGCGTAAAGGGCATAATAGTATTATATGTTTTAGTGTCTGTCTTAGCCAATTATATTTACATTTTAGGCTACCTACTAGAACACCTACCTAGTAGAGCCAGTCTTTTAGTCCTATTATTCCTATTCTTAATAGTGTTACTATTGTATTTTCTGCCTTTATTAGGCCTTTTTAGAGCCCTTAAGTGTTTACCCCCTATAGCGTTAACTATACTATAGCTTAGGTTCCTCTTGCTTAAGACAGCCTTTATACCTTTAACTTCTATGCGCCTTTCCAGAGTTGGTCCAACCAGTATTATATTACGGTAGATAGTTTCCTAGTGTTCTTTTATGCTCTACTTTAGCTCCTTTTTCTCTCTTGCTATTATCTTTGCTAACCTCTTACGCATCTCCCTTCCTCCTCTATATGGGCCTAGGCCCTAAAGCAGCACTATTTTTCTTCTACTTTCTTTACCTGTTTCTCTAATATATCTTCCCTACTTTGGGGTTATTAGTTTGTTCTCCTATAGGGGGCCCTAGGGTCCCTCTATAGTTTATTTAGGCGTGTCTTAATATACTTTATAATATTAGAGTTACGTTTATTTTACGCCCTTTGCATTGCAGCGGCTTTAATATATAGTTATAGGAGGGGAATATTGGCTTCCTTCTTAAGCAGTGCTGTAGCCGTTTGCTTATACCCTCCTGTTATACTCTAGAGGTAGGCTGTTTGGACCTTTTAGAGTGGTTTAAGGAGTGATTTAGGGGGGCCTTTTTTAGTTTCTCTAATGGCCCTGTGACGGCTCGAACCATTAAACAAATGTCTTAACGAAGACTTGAACAAATGCTTCTAACACAAAGCGAACGAATGCTGTATTACGAAGATATCAAGGTGAGGAGCAGAAGAAGGTAGTAAGGCCACGTCTAAATACACAAGCCAAGCCTTAAGCGAACCCCTGACTAGGTGACGCGCCCCAGCGCCGTCACAGGCCCAAATACTGGACCTATATATTATAGTTGGCTAGATAACTGCTGTATATAGTAGGCGTGACCTCTAGAAGTATGGTCCCTATATAGAATTAATAATCCTGGATAATGCAATATACTGTGCTTAGCCCTTATGGGCCGCTTACGCTGTATATGCGCTCCACTGGAGCTTACTATCTACCTATACTCCTAATACCCTTAGGCCTTGAACTAGTTAACCCCTAAAGCCTTAGATATAAATTAAATACTAAAGATTTATAGATTGGTTACGTTTTTTTTAAAAATAGATTAGCTGGTATTTCTCTAGTAAGAATTAGACTCTATATCGTCTTGCCTATTCTATATAGGTGTTATAGGCTTTCTCTAGTATTCTGCAATTCTCTGCGGCTATTAGCCTATATATAATTAGGTTTATATTGTTAATAAAGCCTATCCCCTAAGTCGCCCCTTCCTTAAAGGAGTCAAGCAGGTTGCTTATAAAGAAAAGGAAGAGTATAGGCAAGAGGGGTAATCCTTATGGTATTCCTATTATAACTATAATAGGGGGGCTCTGGTATCCGCTAAAGACTAGTAATATTTCTTTCTGGCCTATAAACCCTTAAATAAATTATATAATCTATTTTAGGAAGCCCTTTGCCCTAAGGATATATAGAAGGCGCTTATAGGGTATATTATTATAGGCACCACTAATATCTAAGCTAAGCATTAATACTATAAAGTCCCTTCGCATTACCTATGCAGATTTAATGGTGGTAGCGAGTAGCGTAAGTACTAATAGTGTTAAGCGGTTCTTTCTTGCCCCCATTTAACTTTATAGTAGTAGGGCGTGTTCCTTAGCCATATCTGCTATATACTCCGCTATTACCCTTTTTAAGATCTTACTAAGGGTGTTTTCTAAGGCAATAGGGTGGTAGCTTTCTGGGGTTAAGTAATCTGCTTTGCCTTCTTTTTATAGGATAACTGTTATTATAGATCTTCTAAGTCGTGGGTAGTAGCCTATAGCAAAGCATACTCTAGCTACATCTGTAAGCTAGGGTGCTATAAGTGGTCTATAGGTCTTTAAGGCCTTATTTAGAATTCTATTTAGTCCTAGTACTATATTGTTTAAAAGGCGGCTAATGGTTCTAGCCATTTTCTCTATTATTATGTCGCTATTGACCTATAGGCGAGTTACTGGTATTTTACCTGTAATGTTACTAAGGTCTACTAGAGCTAGTTAGGGGAATAACCTTTTTATAAGGATCTTTACCCTCTTATTATTGTTGTTAGTGGCCTATACTTCCCCTGCTCTTTATAGGGGTAGTAGGTATAGATCTTCTACTAGGCGCCCTACCTTTGTCTTTACCTATTTCGCTATAGTCCAAAGGCCCTTGTTATAGGGGAGGCTTGGGTTAAAAGTATACTTATTTATAAACCGTCTTTAATTGTTCCTTATTTCTTTTTTTAGGGTATTCTTTAACTGGTTTCTTGTATCTTTATATTATCTCTTATCTTTAGGGTTATAGCTGCTTATGTATTTCCTTCTTGCTTATTATTAGCTGGCAATAAGAACCGCGTATTATATGGACTATGTGTATTGCGCGTAGGGGCCCGGTTTTAAGACTAGGTAGTGCTCTTTTAGCCTATTTTTAATTACTGCCTAGATCCTTTCTAGTCTTTAGTTAATTTTCTTAGGGGTAGCCAATAAACCTCGCTTATTTAGTACTAGGTGGATTTCTTCTAGGTCTTAAAGTTATTATTTAACTATATTAAGGAAACTATCTGTCTTAAGCTTCCTTATTGCGTATCTTTTACTATTTGGTTACGCCTTAATATCTAGATCTAGCTATATTTAGATAGGGATATGGTTTAGGGTAAATGCCTATTCTTTTTTAGGGTTGCACCTTTTAAGTCTCTAATATAGGCCTTTATCTATAAATGTAAGGTTAATTATACTTCTAGCAGTGCCTTATTACTATATAATTGCTCCTAGGGGGGTAGCTAGCTTAAGGCCCTAGATATCTATAGCTCTTAGTAGGCACTCTACCTATTATTTAGCAGCAATATAGATACCCCCCTACTATAGGTAGTAGAGGTTTATGTCTCCTAATAGGATAGATTCTGTGCCTTTAATTTCTAGTAAGCTTATTACCAATATAATATTCTCTGTTTGTAGGACCCCTTTAACTCTTAGGTTATATATATTAATAATTTATATTGGTCCCCTATATATCTAAATTGTTATAACTATAATATCTAGGTTAACTGCCTGCTATAACTATAAGGATAGGCTAATAGCCTTACTAATTATAAAACACACGCGTATAGCTGCTTTTGGTTTATATAGGAGCTGGAATCCTTAGGGGCAGTATATTAATTATATATAGGTATTATAATACGGCTCTTATATAGCAAGGATATAGTGTTTCTCTAGGTCTAGACTGTCTAGTAGGGGCCTTATAAGGCAGTGGTTTATATTGCCGCAGTTATACTATATAATAGATAGGTAGCGGACCCCTAGTAGGGGTTCTTTATCTCTCCTTTATTCCTTACTTTTTCTATTTTTACTTTCTCTAGGATATTTAGAACTTCTATCTCTTATATCTATACCCTAGTCGCTACTTATTTTGTATAGAGCTTTCTATTTCTATGTTTTATGTTTCTACTAGCGCTTCTAAGTCTAAATCTATTATTAACTTTAGTTCTTCCCCTAATCTTACTAGTTAGCTATATGCCCTTTATAGGTCGGCTATAAATATTATATTTGCCGCGTTAAGTCTAATTCTTAATTATCCTAGTCTTAAGCTTACTATAGCTGTCTATAAGGGTCTTTCTATAGGGCGTCCTCTCCTTTATATTCCCTATAACCCTTAAGTCCCTGGTCGGTTTAGTAATATTATACGGCGTCGCTTCTGGCTTATTAAGGCTTAGGATAGCTGGCCTAGCCCCCTAGTATTAAAGGTAGGAAATGCTAGAAAGGCACCTATGTCCCCCTAGCTTATTGCCTATTGTTTCCATTTATATAACCTAGTATATAGTTGTTCCTATAGCTGTTAAGCCCTTACCTTCCATCTCCTGTATTTAATGCAGTCTTCTCTCTCCCACGCCTTATATATGCTTTGGTGGCTGTTTGCACATTTTATTTACTCTTAATTTAAGCAGTGTCTTATATTATAGGGGCCTATATAGTGGCCGCAGCACACCTATGCTGCGTATGTGGTTTGGGTGTGTCCCTATTATATATAGTAATAGCATCGTTTTAGGTGTAATCTGTGGTTATAGAGCCTTATGTTATATATAAGGCTATTTATAATTATTCCTTTTTAGATAAGGAGTTTTTGCATTTCTAGCGTATGTATACTAACAATAAGGGAGCTATATGTTTGGCTAGTGTCTCCCTAGCAAGTCTCTAGCGACCTTTATATCCTCTTATTGTTCTTATTATATACTTGGTTTGTATTTTCCTATTAAAGCTATTAGATTTGGGTAATCTTAAGACCTAGTATAAGGTGTTCTATTTATTTTATTATTTTATATATAGTTGCTGTATTGTCTGCCTAGCGTCCCCTTTCTACCCTAAGGCTTATAGGAACCACTAGGACTTTAACTAGGTAATCTTTATAGAGCACTTTTATGCTAATATATTCTTCTAGCCTGTCCCCTACCCTTATAGCTTACTCTTTTGCCTATTAGTCCTTTAGGGTGATTTTAATGTCTTTACTCCTAAGTTGTTAGACTGCGATAGTATTATAGACCTCTTTATAGATCTTTATAAGAACTTTTGTTTCTAATTATCCCCTAAGCCCCTCTACTTTTTCTATATTTGGTTATATTATAATTATATACCTAGTTATTGTCTTAAGGGGGGTAGGTTCCCTGTGCTATAAAAGCGCAGCTATAGCGGCCCAGGTATAGTTCGCTAGTAAGAAGGGGTTTTGTTTATTTTTAATTTTACTTAGCCGTTAGAGGATTTAGTTAAGGGTTTACTAAAAAAGCGCCTAAGGTTTACTAGACTGGCGGAGCTATTCTGCTAGCTATATTAGTTTATTATAGCTAATAGTTGCTCCCCTATAATTACAGATACTAGACGCGTTTAATAGGCTTTATATTTTGTTAGATGCCTTCTTAATAGAGGTATTTCTGCTTTATAGTGTGGTATTCGCCCGTTCTTATTATAGAGGGCCATTGCTGGGCGTGGTTCTGGCGGTTGCGCGCAAGTGCAAACCACTATCGTTCAACGTATGTCTCCCCTGCGATGTATATATCTTAGGGGGATTCTCTGGGTGTTTTTCAGGGTTCTTTTTGGTTGGTTTTGGTCTTTTTAGGCTAGGTGTAGCAAGAGCTCCTTAACGTTTAAGCTATAATATAGAAAGGTTCCCCTTATATATATATAAGGAGTAGTCCGCGTAGGCCCAATAGGGATCTAAATCGGACATTAAGCAATGAATAATAATAATATTTTTTATTTTTTATTTTTTATCCGTTGTATTATACTACGTATAATACTACGCATGCAGCCTCTAGGCTATGGCGCTATAGTTCTATATATATAAATCCTTTCTAGGCAGCTTAATATATACTAGTAGCTATGTCCTAGTAGTTTATAAATCCCTAAATTAGGGATTTACAGCTTCCTAATAAGATACTAGGTTGCTAACAACTACTAGGTAGTAAGAAAACGATAGGAAAATAGTAAAAGAAATTGGAATAAAACTATAGATAATCCTAACGCCTATCCCTGTCCTTTTTATGGTTTATTTCTATCCTTTTACTTTCTATAGTCTGTCTACTAGGTCTTTAGTAGGAGTTACCTCCTTCTAACGATCCTTCTACTCTTAGCCACTTTCCAGTAGCTATTTTTGTCCTACTTAAAAATAGAAAAAGCGTCCTTCTTTTTTTCTTTGTACAAAAAAGCTTCTTTAAGGAGAGAGAAGAGCCTATTTGTCTTTGCGTTTCCTTTCTATCTTCCTAATATAGTCTGCATTCTAGTAAGAGGTGCGTAGGGGTTTGTACCGCGGTATAGTCCCTAAAGCATTTACCTTCTTTATCCTTCCCTATTGTTTTAGAGAAGGATTTAAAGAAGCCTTTTCCTAGTTTTAGTTGAAAGAAAGCTGATTGTAGCTTTTTAGGATATTTATCCTTAGGGGCTTTAAAAGAGAAAGGGTAGTTTTCTTTACAGATTCTAGTATAGTGTTTTTCTTTGCTTTTATTCTGTTGCTAAATGTTTTTTCACTGTTCTAGTATCTTTTCTCTTGCTCGTTTCCCTAGGTAGGCTAGGGAAGTATAAAAAGATTATATTTTTCTTCTAGAGAGGCCCCTTTATATTATTATTTAATATACGGCCTAATGTATAATCTAATATATAACTTAATATATAATCTAATATACGACCTAATATATAATTAATTATTTATTGCTTAACGTCCAATACGGATCCCTATTAGGCCCACACAGACTACTCCTTATTTACATATAGGGAGAAAACTCTGCTTAAGAAAACCCCATAATCTATCTCCCCGCCTTTTAGGACTCGCCTACTTAGCGCCTATAAGTCGCCTATAGTGCTCTTCTACCTTACTTTTTAACCTCCTTAGGAACCACTGCTGCTATAATAAGCCTACGGACGCGCTAGTATTATAAACTTTACTCTACTACTGTAGAGTTATTAGGGGGCGCCTATTGCCCACCCCTTTGCCTTTTATTACTATTTCCTTTATAACCCAAAACTAGTCTAACACACTTTGGCTAATAAGCCACTAGGTAACCGCCTTAAGACCTTTTTATATTAAGAGTAGTATATTATAGTTCTCTGTGCCAGCCATTAAGAGCATTGCTTCTTAATTGGTGCGTAAAGGGTATAACAGTATTATATATTTTAGTGTCTATCTTGGCCAGCTATATTCGCATCTTAGGCTACCTACTAGAACACCTACCTAGTAAAGCCAATCTTTTAGTCCTATTATTCCTGTTCTTAATAGTATTGCTATTATATTTTCTGCCTTTATTAGGCCTTCTTAGAGCCCTTAAGTATTTACCCCCTATAGTATTAACTATGCTATGGCTTAGGTTCCTCTTATCTAAGTTAGCCTCTATACCTTTAACTCCTATATATCTCTCTAGCGTTGGTCTAACCAGTATTATATTGCGGTAGATGGTTTCCTAGCATTCTTTTATACTCTACTTTAGCTCCTTTCTCTCTCTTACTGTTATCTTTACTAGCCTCTTACGCGTCTCCCTTCCTCCTTTATATAGGCCTAGGCCCTAATGCAGCACTATTTTTCTTTTACTTTCTTTACCTGTTTCTCCAATATATCTTCCCTACTTTAGGGTTGTTAGTTTATTCTCCTATAGGGCACCCTAGGGTCCCTCTATAGTTTATTTAGGCGTATCTTAATATACTTTATAACATTAGGGTTGCGTTTATTTTATGCCCTTTATATTACAGCGGCTTTAATATATAGTTATAGGGGGGGAATATTGGCTTCCTTTTTAAGCAGTGCTATAGCTATTCGCTTATACCCGCCTATTATTCTCCGGAGGTAGGCTATTTGGACATTTTAGAGTGGTTTAAGGAGTGATTTAGGGGGGCCTTTCTTGGTTTCTCTAATGGCCCAAATACTGGATTTATATGTTATAATTAGCTGGACAACTGCTGTGTATAGTAGGCGTAACCTCTAGAAGCATAGGCCCCATATAGAACTAACAATCCTAGATAGTGCAATATACTGTGCTTGGCCCTTATGGGCTGCTTATGCCGTATATACGCTCTACTGGAGCTTGCTGTCTACCTATACTCCTAATACCCTTAGGCCCTGAACTAGTTAACCCCTAAAGCCTTAAATATGGATTATATGCTAGAGATCTGCAGATTAGTTGCGTTTTCTTATAAAATGGATTAGCTGGTATTTCTCTAGTAAGAATTAGACTCTATATCGTCTTGCCTATTCTATATAGGTATTATAGGCTTTCTCTAGTGTTCTGCAATTCTCTGCGGCTGTTGGCCCGTATATAATTAGGTTTGTGTCGTTAACAAAGCCTATCCCCTAGGTCGCCCCTTTCTTAAAGGAGTTAAGCAGGTTGCTTACAAAGAAAAGGAAGAGTATAGGCGAGAGGGGTAATCCTTGTGGTATTCCTGTTGTAACTACAATGGGGGGGCTCTAGTATCCGCTAAAGACTAGTAATATTTCTTTCTAGCCTATAAACCCTTAGTAGGTAGTTATATATTGGCTAGTAGTGCTAGTAATATAGTAGAGTTCAACATGCCTACTTATCTAGGCCTCTACCCTAGTTTTCTAGTGGCTTTGTCACATTTATTGGACACCTCACATACCTTCTATGGTTAAGGCCCGGCCAAAAACCTCTCCCGCCTAGGTAACTCCTATTTGCTCCTTAAGTATATCTCACCGGCGTGCCGTCCTAGCGAATGGTTCCGTCTGTTGGTGTACCGATACGCGCATCCATTCTCTCGAGCCACGTAGTAGTCTCTCCGGCTAGGATATGATCCTACCTGCCTACTAGGTACACTAGGGGTCAGAGCCTAGTTAAGGGGTAAGGTCCCTAGAGCCAGCAGTGGCTACTACGCACTACGCCCTGTGGGAGGTTCCCGTTTCGCGTTGCCTGTAAGAGTCTCCTCATGATAGGCCGACCGTGTCTTATAGGAGGGGGCCATAGACTAGGTCCCGTGCTAGGCAACCTGCTCCCCCCTCTCCTACTAACTAAGCTTGTGTCCCCCCTTTCTATAAGCTGGCCTGTGTCTCTAACTGTTGAGTCCTCGTCCGACTGGCCTGTGTTTCCGTTGCCTAGAGCTTTGCCCGTGTTTCCACCTCGTTAAGCCGTCTAGTCGCTGTCGCGTCTGTCGTCCAGGTCGCGCGCACTACGCCTATTAAGACCCTCTTCTGAGTCACCTGGGTGTTTGATACCAGATAGGCCCTCGTAGAGGGGCCTTAACGAGTTCTCTAGGTAGGGCCTTAACAAGTTCTTCGCGGTGGCCTTGGGGCCTTAACAAGTTTCGTACAAGGTGCCTGCGACGCGTTAACCTTAACAAGTTCTTATAAAAAGAGGTTCCCTACGCCCTCGCCGCGTTCCTTTGCGATCTCAGAGCTAGTGCAAGCCCAAGGGTGTCCTGTTATACGCCTAGGACGCGTCCACGTCGACTGGCTGGATAATAAGGCCAGTTTCGGGCCTGGCTACGAGCCAGGTAGTCGTACATCGGGTGGTTTTCGTATCCCAGTTTCCCTTGATAGGCCTCCCTAGATGGTAGAACGGGAGCTCTAAACGGAGGTAGTGAGGCTCCTGGTGCTGTCACGAAGTTCGTGTATAGGGGTTTATTGATGCAATGGGTTAATTGATTAATAATCTTAACTTGATCGTTAATTAATATCTTTCTTTTATTTGACCTAGGGCCCCTAGGGCTCTATGAAGAGATTTACAATACACGTGCCCCGTGCACGTAACTCGTGCACGTGTCCCACGCCTTAGAGAATACAGATTATCTAACACACCCCCTTAGCTTTAAGCTCTTTGAGGTCAAAGCTAGCCACCTTCTCGTGTCCGTTAATAAGTCAATTGAACCGTAATCTTATCTAAATCCTTTTGTCTTGCTCTAATACCGTCCCTTAGGTCCTCTAGTTACTTCTTCTTATCCAGCTGCTCCTTGATATCTACCATCCCAATCATATTAACGAAACTTTAAAACCTCTGCTTGGGCAGGGCCTTTGTAAGTCCATCGGCGATTATCTCCTTCATCGCTGTCTATTAAAATCGTACTCGTCTCATTGCGTATTCCTAACGTAGCCAGTATTAATAGATATCAACGTGTTGGAGCTTCGTAATCAGCTTTACCGTGTCTTCTATAATTAGTTAGAGCGTCTGGGTATTATCGCATTTAATAATTAAGGGCTTGTTTAGGCGTAACGTTATTACTTTAAACAGCCTACTGGTAAAGATAGCTTCCTTTATTGTTTGTAATAGGGCTAACAACTCGGCTTCTATGCTCAACGTTATAACTATACCCTGCTTATTTGCTCTCCAGGCAATCGGCCCCCTAAATAGCTTTATAATGTATCCTTGCGAGCTCTTTCTGTCAACGGAGTTGTCCGCGAATGATGCATCGCTGGCATAGATAAATAATTGCGCTTTACCTCTACCATCGTCTTGTCCTTTGTCGCGTATTCCTTTGTCTCTCCCTCTACCGTTTATTCCTTCCTTATCTCCTCTATAGCAGATTGCTCTGCTTCTCGTGCTATATAGGTATTAGATAACTCTGTCTACCGCTTAATAATGCTTTTAGCTTGGGTCCTAATTGAACCTTACTAGCCTTAATACTATAAACGCAATATCCGGACGCGTTGTAGTGGCTGCATAGAGTACTAAACCCAATTTTCTCTGATATAGCATTGTAGAGGCTAGTAGGGATATAGGGCGGACTAATAGGTCTGTATTAGGGGACGGACGCGTTAGACGGATTAATTGGTAATTAGTAAGGAGGAGTTCCGATTCTACTATAGGAGTATCTGAAAGACGCCCTCTGTAAGGGCGCGAAGAGGCTTTAGGGAAGATTTAAAGGAACAATATAAATTCTATCTAAATCTAAGGGTATATAGCTCTTGAAGAGAACAAGACGTTGCGTAAAGAAGAGAAAGGAATAACCAGAGAATCTTGTAATTAAATAGTCAGGGGTCTTGGTCAATGCGTACGCACGTGCGCACGCGGACGGACTTTGGTAGAATTCGATTGATCTGGCAGAACTTAGTAGAAGTCGATCAAGGCGTCAAGTTTATCTGTCAAGTGTTTTACTAAGACATTCCTACTATAACTAGGCTAGTCCTGTTACAGTACCCCCCCTTTTAACTAAAGGTTTAAAATAATTCAATTTAGTTAAGAGTTTATAATTTTTTATCGCGTGTTATATTTTCGCGTTGGGTGGTGGTCTTGGCAAGGCAGATCTGACCAATTAGATAACTTTAACCGCTAGTTAAAGTTCCTTAATATCTTGCGTGTCACGTAATCGCGTCACAAACGTTATAACTTATTTTAAGTTCTTTTTAAATTTGAGTTTCGTGTATTTATGTCGGGTGGCAGTTATTTGCCTTTATATCGTGTCCATCTAGCTAGAGTAGGCCGCAAAGGATAGTCCTTATGGAATTCTTTTACTAAGGAAGGCGCGTCGGCCTTAATCTAATCATAGGTTTCCTAGGTTTGTATTTTATATCCTTTCCACTTAATAAGAAGTTTAAATTGTTTAGATTATTTTTTCTATCATATATTATTAATTGAGTTAATAAAGTAAGAACTATTACCGTTGTTAACAATTACAGGAGGTAGCGGCGGCACTTCGCGAGTTAAAGGTTCACCTTTTAAAGGTTGTAGTAAGCTTACGTAAAACATTAGGTGTATTTTTATCTTAGTTAGTAGTTTAAGCTTATAGGCATATAGGCTTAGTTTCTTTTTAATTTAGTATAGGCCTACAAACTTCCAATTAAGTTTCTTTAAGGGCCGTTAAGTCTTTATGTTTTGTGTATTTAGGTAAGCCATATTACCTTCTTTAAAGTCCCACGCAGGAGCTCGTCCTTTATTTACATGCCATTCCTATACCATTTAAGCATACGTTAATTCACTTTGTAGTAGTTCTATTAACTGCTTTATTTAATTAGCGAAGTTATGCGCATTAATTAACTAAATCCATTTAATCGTGGGTCCTGTTATATTAATTTTAGGTTATAGTTCAAATCCAAGTTAAGGGTCTTGTCCGTAGGTTGCGTAGAATGGCGTTATACCTATTAATTCATTTATTATATTATTCGCAGTAAACTTAGCTAAAGGCAGCCACTTTTCCCAGTCGTCTTGCAGGTAGGAGTAGTATATTTATAGGTATTGTTCCATAATCGCGTTCGCAATTTCGGTTTAACCGTCTGTCTCTAGATAAAATATAGTTAAGAGTCGTATTTGTATACTTAATTATTTATATAGAGCTTGCTAGAAGTCTAAAACAAACTGGCTTCTATAGTTAGATATTATTAAGTTAGGGAGTCCATGCAGCTTAAAGACATGTTTAACAAAACATTTAGCTACTAAGATAACATTAATTAAGTCTATAGGAATTATATATCGCATTTTTATAAGGCGGTTAACTACTACTATAATATTTATAAATCCGTTGCTGCTAGGTAAATCTACTATAAAGTCAATTAAGATATTACGCCATCTTTATATTAGAATTGACAATAGTTAGAGTACTCCTTATTTCTTTATATAAGAAGTCTTTCCATAAATACACGTTCTGCATACTTAAACGTATTTTCGCATATAGTCGTGCATTATAGGCCAGTAATATGCTCGTTAGACTATCTCGTACGTTTTTGCATAGCTAGGATGTCCCGCTATAGGAGAGTTGTATACAAATTCAAGTATCTTAAATCGTAAAGGTTCGGAATTCGGGACTACTATATTCTATTAATAGTATAGTCAATTGTTACAAATTTTATATTTGGCGAGTGTAATATCTTTATACTATTGTTTTCCTATTTAAATCGCTTCCATTATATCTGCTATCTATGCGTTGTTCTTATATTTATATTCCATTAGCTCATTAATTTCCATTTCCTATTTATTAATTTCTAATTCGTTTCTATTAAGTTCCATATCTAAGAACATAGGACGTAGTTTCTTAAAATGTTTAGGGGGCAATAGGATCTATAATTAATTTATAATCCGTTTATCTAAAGCGTTTGTAGGTAGGTCTTATAATCGTTATATTAATACATTAGGCTTCTAATTAAGTTTGCCTAGTTAGTACGTAATCTTAAAGTCAAATTATAAGAGGTATTCAGCCCAACGAATTTGGCGTTACGTTAATTGCTTTATAGTTATAAAATACTGCAGGTTCTTATAGTCCGTTAATATATATATTAGAAACAACAATCCTTTAAGTTCTAGACGCTATTATTTAAAGCATCTAATAATTGCAAGTAGTTCCTTATTATATATCTTATAGTTCAATTCAGCAGGGGCAAGCTTTTAGGAGAGAAAGGCTACTAGACGCAGCTCATCGTTCTTATTATACTGCGATAACACTCCCCCTAGGCATAATTAGACGAGTCTGTTTTAATAACATATTCAAGGTTAGGGTTAAAGTGAGCGAGAATTAGGGCGGTTATAAAGCGTTATTTTAAATTATTAAAAGCTTGTTCGCATCTAGTAGTTTATTTAAATTTTATATTCTTCCTTGTTAAGTTTACTAACGGTTAGGCAATTTTTAAGAAGTGGTTAATAAATCAACGGTAGAAATTTGCGAATCCTAAAAATCCTTAAATGTCTTATACGTTACTAGGGCTTCCCTAGTTTATAATAGCAGCAACCTTCTTAGGGTCCATTTTAATTCCATTACAGGATATAATTAGGCCTAGGTACATAACTTCAGACGTATAAAACTTGCATTTCTTAATATCACATTATAAACCCGCATCTTGCAAACATTTAAGGACCATTTAGACGTGTTTTTAATGCTTAGAAAGCAAAGATAAGTAGATTAAGATATTATTAATATATACGGTAACAAATACATTAAGGAATTCACGAAGCGTATCATTAATATATTACTAAAACGTACCAGGACCGTTCTTTACACTAAACGGCATTACTAGGTATTTAAAGAGTCCCCATTATATATAAAAGGCTGTATACTTCTCGTCTCCTTCTCAGACGCGAATTCAATTAAAGGCAGCAACTATATTAAGCTTTGTAAAATATTGTGCCTTTGCTAGGCGGTCAAGCGTCTCTTAGATTAAGGGGATTAGATATTAGTTTCAAATTATAATTACGTTTAGAGCTTAATAATTAATATAGAATCTCAAGCCTCCTCCTAGCTTTTTAATAAATAGTACGGGTAAGGCAAATAGAGATTAACTAGGGCGAATAAATCCTTTTTCTAGATGCTTATTAAGGTATTATTATATTATAAGCAGTTCTTCCCGTAATATACCATATAGCGGTCCAAACTTTGGTGTTATATTAGGTTTAAGTTCTATCTTAAAATCGTGTATATCCTAATATGGGGGTAGTTAGTCTGCGAATCTTTTCTTAAACTTATTAATTAGATTGTGGTACTCTTTGGGCATAAGAGGTTAAGGGTTAATATATTACTTTAGTTCTAGTGCTTTCTTAATATCTTCTATAGTTATAGCGAAGATTTTGTGGTCTTGTTTTCGTGCTAACAAAATAAAAGGTGCGGCTTGTATTATACAAATTTTAAGAGGTTTTGGCGTAACGTCTTCGCATTCTTTACTACCATTAGTAGTTATAGCCATATTATTTTGGTTTGGGGTCCATGGCAGGGGCAGTTCATATTATGTTAAATTTAAATAATCTTATACATGTTTGTAGGGTTGGTAGTGTTTTAAGCAATAACTTTAGCAGTAGGTTGTGCGGAATTTTAGTATTTCTTTAACCCAGCTAATTAAAGGGTTGTGTCGTTTTAGCTATCTATGTCCAAGTATTATCTTATATTGCTTTAGGGGTATTATAAATAAGGAAACGTATTTAAGGTATTTGCCCATCTGCATTTTCACAAGAGCGTAGTGCGTTAATTCGCTATATATTAAGGGTTTGCCGTCAAAGCCTTATAGGCCTTAGGGCTTATTAAGTTTCTTTAAATTTAGGCGTTAGGTTTTTACGTAGTTTATATTAATAAAGCCTATGCTAGTGGCTCCGCTATCTATAAGAATTTATACCTCCTTCCATTTTCCAAGTATTTGAATTTCGCCAAGTATATTAACGGAGTTATGTTGTGTATCAGCGCTAAAAGAGCCTAGACACTTATACTCTTCTACTTCTTATCCTAAGGCGCGACTTAGCCCTAGGATAATTTATTTTCTAAATTAGCTAAGGGTAAGATGCTTTATAATAACCGGGTATAATTTATAGAATAAGTATAGGTTAAGGAGCGAGTACGGCTTAAAGAACAAGTGTGATTTAAGGGGTAGATGCGATTTAAAGACCAGGAGGAACTACGGCGGACTTTTTTAAAAGGGTAAGTTTGGCAATTCCTTTAAATATATCCTTTTTTACTACATCCAAAGCATTCTCTGTTTATAGCTCAAGTTCTTCATTTGTTAGTTCCCAAGGGTGCATAAGATTAAGTGGTATTAAGGTCTATAGGGTTATACATAGGACTTTTTAGGTTTGGAGAGGGATCGCGTTTTAGGGTATATATTAGTTTCGTGGAGTTTTAAATGTAAGGCGTAGTCGGCTTTAGAAAACGAGTTTGTTTATTATATTAAAGGTCCTCATTAATTTATTAACACATTATAGCGAATTTAGGTAGGTCTTTTAGCAGTTCCCTACCTACTAACTGGGCTTTAATCTTATCCAAAATAGCTCATTAAAGAGTAGTAACTTTAGTGGCTTTATTCTAATCTAGTTCGCTAACAAGGCCTAAAAATTCCGAAAAGAAGCTGGTAAATTCTTGGTTCCGTTGTTATAGGTTTTCAAGTTTAGTAACAGCTGTGTATTCGCGGCTGGCGTCATCGTACATTCGTTTTAGTAGGGAGATAAAGATTTTAAAACTAACAAAGGTGCCGTTACGGAAGAATGGATCCATAGTTTATATAGCATCCTTGCTTAAACAAGACATTCTATAGCTAATTTTGCTAGCTTTAGTGGGGTATCAGTTATAGTTCGTTAAGAGTTTAAGACGGAGCTTAGTTATAAAGGGATGTAGGTTATTTTAATTTCTATTAAACATTAGAGGATTAGGGAGCCTTTTAGATTTCATAATAGGTATTAAATTTGTTATAGATATGGGTTAAGTTACTATTACTGGTTTAAAGTTCGCGTTTAAGGGGCCAGGTTCGGATACAGTTATATTAATTTTATTTATAGGCGGTATTGGGGTCTCTAATATAAATACTTAGACATTACGGAGTTCTTTATGGAGTGCTTCCATTAATTACTAATGCTGGGCTTCTAGTGCAGCCTACTACTAAGCTAAGGCATTTGTAAAGGACTATTGCATCATAGTCAACTGTTCCCTAACTAGGGATATAATACTCATAGTTATTAAAGAGAATTTGGGTTCATTTGCCATTTCAATAGTAGTTTTTTTTTTTAACGCAACGTAATGTAAGGGCACGAAAAGGCTTTGGGGAAGATTTAAAGGAATAATATAAATTCTATCTAAATCTAAGGGTATATAGCTCTTAAAGAGAACAAGACGTTGCGTAAAGAAGAGAAAGGAATAACCAGAGAATCTTATAATTAAATAGTCAGGGGTCTTGGTCGATGCGTGCGCACATGCGCACGCGGACGGACTTTGGTAGAATTCAATTAATCTGGCAGAACTTGGCAGAAGTTGATCAAGGCGTCAAGTTTATCTGTCGAGTGTTTTACCAAGACATTCCTACTGTAACTAGGCTAGTCCTGTTACACCCTCTAAGATCTATCTTATACTAGTTAGCTATCTTCTCAATATAGGCTTCCTAGGATAGCCATAGGAGCCTCTAGCTATAATTATATAGCACGTAGATTCCTAGGAACCATTTTAGCTCGCTAAGGGTACTTATCTGGTATTCCTTGCTTAGCTCCTTAATTGCTTCTTAAGCTTTCTTCTCATCTGTCTTTCAGTAGCAGAAGACAATATCATTAATATAGAAGAAGACGACTATTTCACCTTTTAGCATAACATACGGCTCCTAAGGTACCTCTTTAAAACCCAATTTGTTTAACAAGCTTATGAGATTCTTCTGCCATAACAGTAGTAATCGTTGTAGTCTGTATAGGGCTTTTCTTAAGCGTAGTACTTTGTCTGTCTTTCCTTTGTTAAACCCTAGCGGTAGCTTTATATAGACAACCTTATTGATATTGTAATAAATAAACGCATTAACTGCATCTATCTATGTCGTCTCTAGGTCGAATTTTGCGGTGATCGCTATAAGTGTTCAGAAGGTTGTACTAGCTAATATAGTAGCTCTTATAGGTAGGTCTCCTAAGGCCTATTAATTTCCGCAGACTACTAATCGTGCCTTACATTTCTAGAGAAATCTATGCTTATCCATCTTATAGACGAACACCTACATTAAGCTAAGGACCTGCTGTCCCTTTATATACTTTTTATCTGTTTCTTAAAACGACCTTATTTAATAATGGGATTAGAGGTGAGCTCGTTAAGCTTCTTAGAACTAATCTTGAAGAGGATATATATTAAGGTCACAGATCGACTAAGGTAGCGGAGGTAAGTTCTTCCTATATAATCTAACATCGCGTATTCTGCCTAATTTTAGCTTACTGTCATTAAGTTAACTATTAAGGTTAAACTTCCTTCCTGCTAAAAAGGCGCCGTAATAGGCTAATGTAATCCTTTTAGTAACAAAGTCTTTAAACCTGTTATCGCAGGCTTCCTTAAATAAGTCCTTAATAGAGTTATTAAACACCCCCTAAGTGTAAAACCTGTCTCCTACTTGGCTGACGATGTCCTAATTAGTACCTTATATATCTAACTTTATAGGATACTTAACGTGAAAGGTATATAGAGATTCTTTATCTTCTTCTATTGGAGGTAGCATATAATACGCATCTTTAAGAGCTCTTATAAGCTCAAGATCTGCTAACTCATTAAAGGTTCAAACTAGCTTATTAACGTCGTCGTCTTCCTCTTAAATTAATAGTTTAAATACTTCTTTGTCGTCTTCCAGAAGGACCTTATTCTTAGTTAGGGTATTAGGGAGTTAAATCTTCTCAATTAGTGTATCTAACTTAGCGTATAGGTCCTTTAAGATGTCCGTTTACTTGCCGTTAAAGAACGTCTTCTCGTCAAAGATAACGTCCCTAGTAGAGATAATAATACCTTTATATAGGATCCAGATCCTGTAGATATTAGTAGAGTTATAGCCAACGAGGTAGCTGATATAGGCTCGCGGATTTAGCTTACTTAGCCTTTTCTTCTTCAGCTAGGCGTCTGACGTTATCGCGTACGCCTTACAGCCGTAGGCTTTTAGGTGCGCTATTGCGGCTTTCTTAACCCATTGGCTAGGAAGGTATAGAACCTCTTATATAGCGATTTCCAACTATTGCTTTCCCGTGGCGTTCGATCTCGAAGATAGACTATATAGTTAACTATCTCTTTCCATAGATCGTGTGGTAGATTGGTAGCAATTCTTATTATACGTGCTCTCTCAATAATCACACCCCCTAAGCGTTCGGTGGTACTATTTTAAGCTTAGGTATAAGGCGCTAAAGGCTTAAATGTAATCCCTTAGGTCTATAGCCATTTAAGGGTTCTTCTTCTCCCTAGCTTATTATCTGATCTAATAGTGTTAACCTTAAGGTTATGCCTCAGATGAATCTATTAGATGAAATCTTTAAGCACTTATAGTGTCTCCTTCTCTTCGCTATGCGTTGTTATAAAATACGGAAAGGTTCTCCCTAAGAAGGTGTTATAGATAAATATAACTCGTATAAATCCAGTATATGCCTCCTTAAGGTTAGTCTAGTTAATATAGAGGTTAAGATAAGGTTTATTAATATTCTGTTTTAAGAACCTTCTTAAGACCTAACGCTTGATTTTGGCGAGACTGCAATATTAATATTCCGTTATCTTTAGGCCTTAAAGCTTAACTCTTAGGGCATTAAGACCTAAATAATAAAGGCTTATAGGTCCTAGATAACCTAGATACAGATACTATAGATACACATCACCTTTTAAATCTAGATAAGCGTTTCTTAACGATGCTCTACGCTTCTATTAGCGGCGTAGCAGTTGGCTTATATTAAACGCTAATCGACTTCCTAGTTAGATGTATTTAATAGTCTATTATCTATAATGTTCTTCCATTTAATATAGGATCGTGTTATCCTTCCAAACTAAGAGATTGTTATCTCCTTTATTATCCTAGTAGAACCCTTGTTTTTGAAGCAGATGGAACAACACTAGATTCGTATTAAAGTCCATATAAAAGGCAATGTCCTTAAGACGTAGGGTTCCCTTGCTCTTATCTAGTTTTATGATTTGGATAGTGACATCGCTATAGCCTAGTATAGGCACTTCTGAGCTGCCGGCGGTGACATATTTGTGTCTTAGAGCTTTTCTAAAATTGTAAAAATAAGAGAGGTTATTAAAGATATAGAGAGTGGTTCCTAAGTCAAGAATAGTTAATAGCTTTAATGGATAGGTTTAACCGGTGTAATACAATTCTAGGAATATTGCATTAGCTTCTCCCTTAATCTTAATTTCCTAGCTCTTATCCTGTTATTATTAGGCCTCATCTTTTTGTTCTTTAAGTCTGATCTTTATAACTTAGTTAGTAAGATTCTTATTCTTTTCTACCTTCTTTAGTGCCCTATTAATGCGCGCATCTCCTATTATGACTCCTACAGGTCTCTTATCTTTAAATAAACACTAATAGTCCCATAGGGAGTGTCCTTATATTCCGCACGCTAAGCACTTGGGTATTAGCTTCTTATAGGACGTCTTCTTATCCACCAGTGTCCCGGCTCTCTTTAAGCGTCTATTGCGTACTAAGGCCTTTCCTCTTTATGAACCTTTAGTAGTATCAGAGTAATCCTCAGTGGCTTGCTCTGTGAAGTCTGCATTAAAGGTACTACCTCTTATAGTAGTATTGGCTTTCTTTAAGGGTGTTTTAAGTCCTTCTTACAGCTCCTTTGCTACTCTGCGGTATTTGGAAGATCTTAACTTCTAAAGGTTATTCAACTCGGTAGTATACTTTATATAGTAGGCGTCGCTAAAAGGTTAAACAACTTCTACCAAATCTTAAAGCTAGATACTATTAGATATTTAAGAGATCTTATACTTCTCTCCTAGGGATATTACGTGTTCCCATTAATCTAGCCATTAGTTCAATTTTGACAACTGTTTAAACCCCTTAAGGGCTTCTGTATACTAGTATTGTACCTTCTTTCTAATAAACGATAAGGTAGGTTCTATGTTCTCCTTTAGCTAAGATAGCCATTCTTTAACTATTAAAAAAGGGTTAAGCAGTAGCTTCTTCTAAATTAATACTATAGACGTGATCTAAGTGCGGATCTATTAAAGATAATCTTCCTATCTTAGGAAATACTTTATGTCCTAGTTATAGTATCGTCTACTATTCTCGTACGCTTTCTGTTGATTCGTTAAGAGCTGTGTATATAAGGTTATATTCTTATTGAAATCTATAACTTCTAAATAGGCTGGTTCTTGTAGTAGACCTTGTTAAGGTGCTGCACTATCTGGGTCAACGTGGGCCCAAATTCGCTGATCCACAAGGGCTCGGAGTTGCCATAGCCATTGCTCCCAGTCTTCTAACTTATTAAGGATAATCGTCGTCAACGAGCTTAATATTAGTGGAGTCATTTTAACTGATAGGCAAAGGAGGAGTTGAGATGGTATTTTATCGTTAGGATTGTCCTTTAACGATTAAGGTAGGATTTCTCGTGGAATCTCGTGGAATCTCGTATCAGAATCGTCCTGTGACGATTAAGGTAGGATTTCTGTCAGAGTCTGCGTCTTAACAATGAGGTGTCAGAGTCTGATGATAAGGTAGAATTTCTTCAAATAATTGAATAATAGCTAAATAGCTTCTTGAGTTGGCGGACCAGGCTCATAACTGTCACGAAGTTCGTGTATAGGGGTTCATTAATGCAATGGGTTAATTGATTGATGATCTTGACTTAATCGTTAATTGATGTCTTTCTTTTATTTGACCTAGGGCCCCTAGGGCTCTATGAAGAGATTTACGATGCACGTGCCCCGTGCACGTGACTCGTGCACGTGTCCCACGTCTTAGAGAATACAGATTATCTAATAGGTGCTGTTAAGGGCCATGCTTTGAACGCGTCGCGGGCTTAACACCACAACCGCGACACCAGCGCGCTGCATGCGCTGCGACGGCTCTCTACCATCGCCTCTGCACTTGGCCATCATAAGGAATGAATTCCTAATGATGTTTCCACCCGCGGCGACGTGGACGCGTGTAGTAGGGCTTCGCGGGCACGACCTAATATATAACCTATTGTATTATAAGATTTCAAAGTATTAGAATCTTTTAGGGTTCTTCTAGAATATTCTTATATAAGTATTATATAATGCCTATATAAGTAATATCTTATAGTTTATCCTAACTATAACGCGTATACCTTTGATATCTTTAGTAATATTAAATACTATATTATTATACTTAATTTAAAAAAAAAATACATTAATAGCTATTAAGGTAGAAGAAGGAGTATATAAAAGGTAGGACCGTATATAAAGTAGTAAAAATTAATAAGGCAGTCTAATGTTATAACAGCGAGACGCCACCTCGCGTAGTAAGGTGGTTGATTAGATAGCTAGTAACATTATATAAAGGCGTTAGCAAAAAGTAATTGGACACCGCTACTTAGCGAAAAAACCCAACCTTACTAAATTTTGACCTTTTTTGCGCCTACACTATTAAAACCAACTCTACTTCTACTCCACTTAGTTAATACTTAGTGGAATGGGTCCTTACACTTCTAATATTTAGAGGGCACAATATTTCACGTATCGGGACTGTGGAAAGACTAGAAGAGAGGTAACAAAGCCCTATAACCTTATAAAATCAACAGCTGCCAATCTATATTGTATTGTTCGATGGGTCTTAGCGGTTTTTAATTGGCTAAAAATAAATAAATCGGTTTTTGTTAAACTGTTATGTAAAGAACACCAAAACCTCTCTATATACTTATACTTGCGATACACCTTTCGATATTACATAAATAATTTTTCTATTAGTATATGTTTATAGAGCTTACGAAGCGCTTTAAAATAGCACTACTTTTATCTAAATATTCCAAGGATAAGTAATGTAGAGCTTATAAGAGCTTGCGGAATAAAGCCCAATAGTACTACGGAGGTATATGGAGCTCTGCAAAAGCTCTACACAAAGCTCTATACAAAGCTCTGCACGAAGCTTTGCAAAAGCTTTACTTGAAGCTCTGCTAAAGCTCTACTTAAAGCTCTACAGACTATTACGTATCTAAGGGCCTTACTAAAACTAACCTCTACCCCTGAGCCTTACTAGAGCTTCTGTTTACCCCATTACTATACACACTTAAGCCTTCCTAAAACTTCTATTTACCTTCTATATAATCCTTAATTATAGCCTTTCCGCCAAATCGCCTTTTTTTGCAGTTTTTGCGGATGCGCATATATGGTAACCGACTTTCCCTTTAGTTAATGCGGCTTCTGTAAGGCAATCTATATGGTTTGTAAATCTTAAAGGGACGTCCATAGGGCTAGAATTAAAGCCCAAAGGACTGTAATTAAAAGAATTCTCCTAAGCAGCCCTAATAACGGCCGTTACCAAAGCTTCTGCTAAAACTAGATAGCTACTACTGTTCTAGCTATAACCAGTCGCGGCTCTTATCCCAGTTTGGTACATTTTATACGTGTTATATATACTACGTAAGTTACTACTATACTGCCTTTACTATATCTTTTTTAAATTATATATATATATATATAGGAACAAAAAGCCTAACGTTTATAATGTCTTTAACCTCTATAAGAAGACAAAGAGAACTTACAACCCTAGTAAAAGTGACACCTATAATGGTGGCAAGAGGTAGTAAGCGAGGCAGAACTAAAATCACGGCTAAACTGCGTCCTAATTATAGAGAACTACCTCTAAGAAGCGGATCTAAATTAATAAAGCTAATGGCTATAGTAGCATTAGGAGCGTTGCTAAAACTAATAGCTATAATAATTTATTACTTAACGTCTAATTTAGACCCCTATTAGGACTATATAGACTACTCCTTATTTATATATAGGGAGAAAACTCTACTTAAGAAAACCCTGTAATTTATCTCCCCGCCTTTTAGGACTTATATACTTAACACTTATAAGTTGCCTATAGTGCTTTACTACCTTACTTTTTAACCTTCTTAAAAACTACTACTGCCATAATAAGCCTATGGACACGCTAGTATTATAAACGTTACTTTACTACTATAGAGTTATTAGGAGGCGCCTATTGCTCGCCCCTTTACCATTTTTTTATTGTATTTTTATATTTTTATTATTATTATATATCCGTTGTATTATACTATATATAATACTGCGCATACAGCCTCTAGGCTATAGCGCTATAGTTCTATATATATAAATCTTTTTTAGGCAGCTTAATATATAATAGTAGCTAAGTGGACACTCTAGCCTGTTTTTTTAAATACTAAGGGAGCTCTAGCCTATTAGTGTTTTCCATTCTAGTATTTTGCTTACTATAGTCCAGTTTATACTAAGAAAATTGCACTAAGGAAACCCTAGCTCTTTTATCTATTTTTACTATATTTTGCGATTTCTAGAGTAAAAAAAACGCTCTAAAAGATAAAAATCTAATATAGTTTTGTATATAAGAATAAGAGTCCCTAGAATAGCTTACTAGCTTAAAAGTAGCTACCAATTACCCCTATGCAACTTTTTATTCTATAGCCTATTTTTTCTTCTTACTAAAGAAATAGTTAAGTAATTAGTAATTAGTAGGTACTCTCCCTAAAAGTAACCTACTAATTCTAGATTTATATTTTAGAAAACGGGTATTTTAGGGGTAAACCTCGCTATATAAACCCGCTCCTATTAGGAAATTTTTTATAAGGTTGTTTTATATAGGGTATAAATACCAATTCCCTTATATACCTTATATTTAACGTGCTAAAATAATATAGGCTAGCCCCTTTCCCCCTACTATAGCCACCCTAGCGTATCTATAGTATGCCTATAATATAGTAGTTGTCTATAACGCAATAGCCCAATAGCCTATGGTACGTCTATAGTAATAGTAATACTATAGTAACAGCGATACGTCTACGGTAATAGTAGTACTATGGTAATATCAGTACGTCTATAGGTAATAGTGGTAGGTCTGCGGTAATAGTAGTAGGTTTATAGTAATAGTGGTAGGTTTACAGTAATAGTAGTAGTAACTATTATCTGCGTCTGCGGCTCGTCTATAGTATGCCTATAGTGCAACCATACGCCTATAGTATAGGGTTGGTAGAGGTTGTCTATAGCGTAATAGCTATAGACTGGTTATAGTAGAGGTTGTCTATAGCGCGATGGCTATAGGCTGGTTATAGTAGAGGTTGTCTATAGCGTAATAGCTATAGACTGGTTATAGTAGAGGTTATCTATAGCGTAATAGCTATAGACTGGTTATAGTAGAGGTTATCTATAGCGTAATAGCTATAGACTGGTTATAGTAGAGGTTGTCTATAGCGTAATAGCTATAGACTGGTTATAGTAGAGGTTGTATATAGCGTAATAGCTATAGACTGGTTATAGTAGAGGTTGTATATAGCGTAATAGCTATAGACTGGTTATAGTAGAGGTTGTATATAGCGTAATAGCTATAGACTGGTTATAGTAGAGGTTGTCTGTAGCGTAATAGCTATAGACTAGTTATAGTAGAATCGTTAATTATAGTGGTGACGCATCGCGGTAACGCGTCCTTAGGGGGTATGTAACCAGCGGCGCCCTTACAACAACGGTGGAGGAGTAAAGGGAGGCGACGGCAAAGATAAAAGGGAGGCAACGGCAGAGACAAAAGGGAGGCGACGGCCCCTTTACCTTCTATTACTATTTCCTTTGCAACCTAAAACTGGTCTAGTATATTTTAGCTAATAAGCCACTAGGTAACCGCCTTAAGACCTTTTTATATTAAGAGTAGTGTATTATAGTTCTCTATACTAGCTACTAAGAGTATTACCTTTTAGTTGGTGTATAAGGGGCATAATAGTATTATATGTTTTGGTATCTGTCTTAGCTAGCTATATTTATATCTTAGGCTACCTACTAGGATACCTACCTAGTAAAGCCAATCTTTTAGTCCTATTATTCCTATTCTTAAGAGTATTGCTATTATAATAATAATTATTATAATTATTTATTGCTTAACGTCCAATTTAAATCCCTATTAGGCCTACGCGGACTACTCCTTATTTACATATAGGGAGAAAACTCTAGTATTGCTATTATATTTTCTACCTTTATTAGACCTTCTTAGAGCCCTTAAATATTTACCCCTATGGTGTTAACTATACTATAGCTTAGGTCCCTTTTACCTAAGTTAGCCTCTGTATCTTTAACTTCTATACACCTCTTTAGCGTTGGTCTAACCAGTACTATATTATGGTAGATGGTTTTCTAGCATTTTTTATGCTCTACTTTAGCTCCTTTCTCTCTCTTACTATTATCTTTATTGGCCTCTTATGTGTTTCCCTTTCTCCTTTATATAGGCCTAGGTCCTAATATAGCACTATTCTTCTTCTGCTTTTTTTTAAACACCTATTTCTCTAATATATCTTCCCTACTTTAGAGTTATTGGTTTATTCTCCTATAGGGCACCCTAAGGTCCCTTTATAGTTTATTTAGGCATGTCTTAATATACTTTATAATATTAAAGTTGCGTTTATTTTACGTCCTTTATATTGCAGTGGCTTTAATATATAGTTATAGTATGGGGAGGGATATTAGCTTCCTTCTTAAGCAGTGCTGTAGCCGTTTGCTTATACCCACCTATTATACTCTAGAGGTAGGCTGTTTGGAAATAATATTAGTATAATAGTAAATATTATATACTTAAAAGCACTACTTTATTAGGTAGATCTATATAATAATATAAAAAAAGACTACTTTTTAATTTCTATTTCCCGAAGCTCTTGCTGCACCCGGCCTAAAAAGACTAAAACCAACCAAAAAGAACACTAAAAAACACCTAGAGAATCCCCCTAAGATGCCTATATTACAGGGGAGGCACACGTCAAACGACGGTGGTTCGTACTTGCGCGCGACCGCTAAAACCACGCCCAGTAATAGCCCTCCATAATAAGAACGGGCGAATACCACACTATAAAGCGAAAATACCTCTATTAAAAAGGCATCTAACAAAATATAAAGCCTATTAGACGCGTCTAGTATCTGTAATTACAGGGAAGTAACTATTAGCTATAACAAACTAATATAGCTATTAGAATAGCTCCGCTAGTCTAGCGTCCCTTAGGCGCCCCTTTAGCAATCCCTTAATTAAATCCTTTAACAGCTAAGTAAAATCAAAAATAAATAAAATTCCTCCTTACCAGCGAACCACACCTAGGCTACCGTAGCTATACTTCTATAGTATAGGGAACCTAACCCCTTTAAGATAATAACTGGGCATATAATTACAATATAACCAAATATAGAAAAAGCAGAGGGGCTTAGGGGACAATTAGAAACAGAAGTTCTTATAAAGATTTATAAAGAAATCTACAATACTGTTATAGTCCGACACCTAAGGAGCGGAGACATTAGAGTTACCCTAAAGGACTAATAGGCAAAGGAACGAGCCATAAGGGCAGAGGATAGGCTAGGAGAATATATTAATATAAAAGTGCTCTATAAAGACTACCTAGTTAAAGTCCTAGCAGTTCCTATAAGCCTTAGGGTAGAAAAGGGACGTCAGGTAAATAACACAGTAACTATATAGGAGATAGTAAAATATATAGAACGCCTTATACTGGGACTTAAGATTACCTAAATCCAATAGCTTTAATAGGAAAATGCAATCTAAGTATATAATAAGAATAATAAGAGGATATAAAAGTCACCAGAGACTTACTAGGGAGATACTAGTTAAATATATAGCTCCCTTATTGTTAGTATATATACACTAGGAATACAAAAACTCCTTATCTAAAAAGAAATAATTATAAATGGCCTTATATATAATATAAGGCTCTATAACCACAAACTACACCTAGAATAATACTATTACTATATATAATAGGGACACACCCAATCCACATACGCAGCACAGGTGTGCTGCGGCCACTATATAGGCCCCTATAATATAAAACACTACTTAAATTAAGACTAAATAAAATGCGCAAACTATTACCAAAGCACATATAAGGCGTAGGAGAGAGTAGACTATATTAAATACAGGAGACAGAAGGCAAGGGCTTAATAGCTATAGGAATAACTACACACTAGGTTATATAAATAGAAACAATAGGTAATAAGCTAGGGGGACATAGGTGCCTTCCTAGCATTTCCTACCTTTAATACTAGGGGGCTGGGCCAGCTATCCCAAGCCTTAATAGGCCAGAAGCGATGCCGCGTAATATTACCAGACCAAATAGGGACATAAGGGTTATAGGGGACATAAAGGAGAGAACACCCTATAGGAAGACCCCTATAGACAGCTATAGTAAGCTTAAAACCAGGATAATTAAGAATTAAACTAAATACGGCAAATCTAATATTTATAGCTAACCTATAAAGGGTATAAAGCTAACTAGTAAGACTAGGGGAAGAACTAAAGACGATAATAGATTTAGATATAGAAGCGCTAGTAGAAACATAAGATACGGGAATAAAAAGCCCTATATAAAATAAGTAGCAACTAGGGTATAGATATAAAAGACAAAAGTTCTAAAAATTCTAGAGAAAGTAGAAATAGAGGAAGTAAAGAATAAAGGAGAGTTAAACAACCCTTACTAGGGGTCCGCCACCTATCCATTATATAGTATAACTGCGGCAATATAAACCACCGCCTTATAAGGCCCCTACTAGACAGTCTAGACCTAAAGAAACACTATATCCTTACTATATAAGAGCCGTATTACAATACCTATATATAATTAATATACTGCCCCTAAGGATTCTAGCTCCTATATAAACTAAAAGCAGCTATATATATGTGTTTTATAATTAGTAAGGCTATTAGCCTGTCCTTATAATTATAGCAAGTAGTTAACCTAGATATTACAGTTATAACAATCTAGATATATAGGGGACCGGTATAAATTATTAATGTATATAACCCTAGGGTTAAAGGGGTCCTATAAATAGAGAATATTATATTAGTAATAAGCTTACTAGAAACTAAAGGCATAGAGTTTATTCTATTAGGAGATATAAACCTCTACTACCTATAATAGGGGGGTATCTATATCGCTACTAAATAATAGGTAGAGTACCTACTAAGAGCTATAGATATCTAGGGCCTTAAGCTAGCTACTCCCCTAGAAGCAATTATATAGTAATAAGGCACTGCCAGAAGTATAATTAACCTTATATTTATAGACAATGGCCTATACTAGAGACTTAAAAGGTGCATTTCTAAAGAAGAATAGGCACTTACCTTAGACTATATCCCTATTTAAATACAGCTAGATTTGGATATTAAGGTGCAACTAAATAGTAAAAGATATATAATAAGGAAGCTTAAGACAAACAGTTTCCTTAATATAGTTAAACAATAACTTTAAGACCTAGAAGAAATCCACCTAATACTAAATAAGTAAGGCTTATTAGCTACCCCTAAGAAAATTAACCAAAGACTAGAAAGGATCTAGGCAGCAATTAAAAATAGGCTAAAAGAGTATTACCTAGTCTTAAAACCGGGCCCTTATATATAATATATATAGTCCGTATAATACGCGGTTCTTATAGCTAGCCAACAACAAGTAAGAAGGAAATATATAAGTAGCCATAACCCTAAAGATAAGAAATAATATAAAGACACAAGAAACCAGCTAAAGAATACCCTAAAAAAAAAGCAAGAAATAACTAGAGACGGTTTATAAACAAATATACTACTAACCTAAGCATCCCCTATAATAAGGGCCTTTAGACCATAGCAAGATAAGTAAAGAAAAAGGCGGGATACTTAGTAGAAGACCTATATCTACTACCCCTATAAAGAGCAGGCGAACTACAGGCCATAAACAATAATAATAAAAAGGTAAAGATCCTTATAGAAAGATTTTTTCCCTAACTGGCTCTAGTAGACCTTAGTAATATTACTAGTAAAACACCGGTAACTCGCCTAAGGGTTAATAGTGATATAATAACTAAAGAAATAGCTAGAACCATTAGTTGCCTTTTAAATAATATAGCACTAGGACCAGATAGGATCCTAAATAAAGCCTTAAAGACCTATAGTCTACTTATAGTACCTTAGCTTGCAGATATAGCTAGAGTATACTTTATAATAGGCTACTACCTATAACTCAGAAGATCTATAACGACGGTTATCTTATAAAAAGAAGGTAAAGTAGACTACTTAATTTTAGGAAGCTACCGCCCTATTACTTTAAAAAATACCCTAAGCAAGATCTTAGAAAAGGTTATAGCGGACTATATAGTAGATATAGTAGAGGAATACACCCTACTACTATAAAGCTAAATAGGGGCAAGAAAAAATTGCTTAATACTATTAGCACTTACACTACTTGCTACTACTATTAAAACTACATAGGTTATGTATAAGGACTTTATAGTATTAATACTTAGCCTAGATATTAGTAGCGCCTATAATAATATACCCTATAAGCGCCTCCTATATATCCTTAAGGCAAAGGGCTTCCTAGAATGGATTATATAATTTATTTAAGGGTTTATAGGCCAGAAAGAGATACTATTGGTCTTTAGCAGATACTAGAGCCCCCCCATTATAGTTATAATAGGTATACTATAAGGATTACCTCTTTTGCCTATACTCTTCCTTTTCTTTATAAGTAACTTACTTAATACCTTTAAAGAAGGGGCGACCTAGGGAATAGGCTTTATTAATAATATAAACCTAATTACATACGGGCTAACAGCCGCAGAGAACTATAGAACACTAAAGAAAGCCTATAATACCTATATAGAATAGGCAAGATAATATAGAGTCTAATTCTTACTAGAGAAATACCAGCTAATCTATTTTATAAAAAAATGTAACTAATCTGTAGATCTCTAGCATATAATCTATATCTAAGGCTTTAGGGGTCAACCAGTTTAGGGCCTAAGGGTATTAGAAGTATAGGTAAATAGCAAGCTCTAATAAAGCGCATATACGGTATAAGCGGCCCGTAAGGGCTAAGTATAGTATATTATATTATCCAGGATTATTAATTCTATATAGGGTCTATACTTCTAGAGGTTACGCCTACTATACATAGTAGTTGTCCGGCTAACTATAACATATAGATTTAGTATTTGGGCCATTAAAGAAACTAAAAAGGGCCCCCCTAAATTACTCCTTAAACCACTCTAAAAGGTCTAAACAGCCTGCCTCTAGAGTATAACAGGCGGGTATAAGCGAACGGCCATAGTACTGCTTAAGAATGAAGCCAATATTCCCCCCTTATAACTATATATTAAAGCCGCTGTAATATAAAGGGCGTAAAGTAAACACAACTTTAATGTTATAAAGTATATTAAGACACGCCTAAATAAACTATAGAGGGACCCTAGGGCGCCTTATAGGAGAACAAACCAACAACCCCAAAGTAGGGAAGAGATATTAGAGAAACAGGTAAAAAAAGCAGAAGAATAATAATACTTCGTTAAGGCCCAGGCCTATATAAAGGAGAAAGGGAGACGCACAAGAGGCCAGCAAAGATAATAGTAAGAAAGAGAAAGAAGCCAAAGTAGAGTATAAAAGAACGCTAGGAAACTATCTTCTGCAATATAATACTGGTTGGACCAACGCTAGAGAGGTATATAAAAGTTAAAGGTATAAAGGCTAACTTAGGCAAGAGAAACCTAAGCTATAGTATAGTTAACGCTATAGGGGGTAAACACTTAAGAGCTCCAAGAAGGCCTAATAAAGGTAGAAAATACAATAGCAATACTCTTAAGAATAGGGATAATAGGATTAAAAGATTAGCTCTACTAGGTAAGTGTCCTAGTAGGCAGCCTAAAATATAAATATAGCTAGCTAAGACAGACACTAAAATATATAATACTGTTATGCCCCCTACGCACTAACTAAGAAGCTATACTCTTAGTAGCTAGCATAGAGAACTATAACATACTACTCTTAATATAAAAAGGTCTTAAGGCGGTTACCTAGTGGCTTATTAGCTAAAATATGCTAGACCAGTTTTAGGTTACAAAGGAAATAGTAATAGAAGGCAAAGGGGTGAGTAATAGGCGCCCCCTAATAACTCTACAGTAGTAGAGCAAAGTTTGCGATTCTAGCGCGTCCATAGGCTTATTACGGCAGCAGTGGTTCCTAAGGAGGTTAAAAAGTAAGGTAGTAGAGCACTATAGGTAACTTATAGGCGCCTTATAGGCGAGTCCTAAAAGGTAGGGAGACGGATTATAGGGTTTTCTCAAAAGAGTTTTCTCCCTATATATATATAAGGAGTAGTCCGCGTGGGCCTAATAGGGATCCAAATCGGACATTAAGCAATGAATAATAATTATATAATAATATAAAATAATAAATAAGCCTTTAAAATATTTCAAATGGTCTATTAAATTTTAGTAATAATATAATGTTCTACTATCTTTAATTATTAAATAAACTAATTAGGTTTTTTTTAAGGAATAGAAAACTACTATTAGTTTAGTTAAAGATAGTAAGCGGAACTAATATTACTATAGATTACTACTTTTTACCTTATATATACTTTTTGTTACAGGATACCTCCATAATATCTTATACATACCTATCTATTTCCACCAACGTAGTAAAAAGAGACTAACCCTAAGATAACAATCTAATGGTAATCTGCTGGCAATCTATGGTAATCTAATGGCAATCTGCTACATTTTGCTATATTTTACTAAGTTTACTAAATCCTACTAAGTTCTACTAGGACTGCTACTTAAATCCTATTCTGCTCTATATATATATTAACTAAGCAACTAAACTAATAATATATACCCTTTCTTCCCGTTTCCTTATCTTCTCTCCTTATACAATATCTTAACTTTATTACACAGTTTATATATATAGCTTAATAATATCTACTTTGCTATATATTATTACCGCTTATGCTTACTCTGTAATACTATATTACATTAACCTTATATACCACCCTCCAAAATACAAAACAACCCTAAAGCCCCTATAATAGCCGCTGGCATTATATCTGCACTTTAAAAACAATTGGCAGATATATAGAAGTCCTTTATAGACACCCTCGCATAGAACTAAGCTACTTTAACTTAATAATAAGCTAAATAAAAGGTATAACACCTATAAATAATTAAGGACCTTTAAGAAGAAGTCCATACCCTTAAGATGTCTATAATAGGGCCCTAAGACTAAACGCCTTCTCTAGAAACAAATATATAGGATAAGAGTCCCAAACCTATAGTAACTATTTACCCTAATCCAACCACTATACTATAACAATCTAAACAACTACTGGACCCTCTAATATTTACTAGTAAATAATAAGAACTCTAATTATTCCTAAACTAGCTTAAAAATAAGCTAACTAGTTATACTAACTGCTACTTAATTAAAGCTAACTAACTCTACTACGCCCTAAGTTAACTAGAAGGAAATATAGCTAACCTTATTAAACCCCTTTAACCGAACTTAGTATAAAGTCTAGTTATACTACTTAAAGCTATATATAGTAACCTAAACCACCAAGCTACTTCTTGGAGAAAGATAAACTATATAACTTAAGGAATAAAAAGCTTCTTAGTATACTTCTTTAAATTTAACTGTTATATAAAGGAAATAGGCTAGAATAACTCCGCATTAATTAACAGCCTTATTAAGTCCCTAAGCCCTAAACCAAAAACCTCCTTAATAGGTATAGACCTACTAGGAGCCCTTAATGTCTGCGTAAACGTTATTAATAAATAGTATAATAATATACTACGCCTAATACTAAAGTCCACTCCTTAATATAATATAATAACTCTATAAATATCCACTAAGTTATTGTCTTAGCCTAAGCACCCTAATACTATAAATATTAACACAGGGACCCTAGGATATACTTTACTAGGGTCCCCTAAATAAGAATAACATATTAAGCTAGGCCTTTACTTTAAATATAGAAGCAAGGATTATATCTTAAGATACTGCTCTATCTCTATACCCTAATATAATTTATAAACAGCTAATACTAATAACTGTTTACCGCATTAATCCTTTAGTTACTATCCCTAATATTTACCTAGTTCTAGCCCTATATTTAATAAGCACCACTTATAAGGATAAAACTATAACTAATATTTTATAGGAGCCCCACCCTAATTACCTCTAAAAGGAAGGTCTTAGAGCTAGGTTACTCTCTAAAATGGCGCTACCTTAAGATTTTATTAAATACTCTAAATATTATAAACTCTAACTCTTAGAATTGCAGTATAACCGTTAACTATTATCTTTAGTAGAATAATTAATAGGCTAATACTTAAGTCCTAATTAATATAGGAGCTAATAATATAGGATTTATTAACAAGATCTTTATATAAGATAATAGTTTTACTTTAACCCCCCTTAACTAGCATATTAATATATTTAGATTTAATAGCAAACGCACTATCTTAGGCTATATTACCTATGTAGTATTCCTAAAACTCTAATACCTAAACTATAAAGAACTAATTAGGCTTTTTATAACTACCCTAGATTACCTAATAATCCTTAAATAACCCTAGATAAAGCTATATAAGGTAACTATTAATTAAAATAACCTTAAGCTTCTATTTACCGCCTCCTATTATAAGTAGAAGTGTTTTATAACTTACTGCTTAGACCCTAAACTAAAATCTAAAAAATCCACCAGGATCTACTAGTTTAAAATTTCTATTAACATCTACCCTATACCTAAAAAGTCTACCCAATTCTACTAACCTAAGAATTCCACTAAATTATACTAATATAAGATTTCTACTAATGTCTACCAAGAACCTAGAAATTACCCTAAACTATATAAATTAACTCTAATTACTGTATCCTAAACCAAGCAGAAGCTTAAGCTTAATATATAAAAGTATTAGAAGAACTGATATTCTACTATAAAAAGGATGCTTAAAGAACCTAAACCTAAATCTAATATTAACTCTGTACTTAATACTAAACCTAAAACTATATAAGAAACTAAAGATAATTTAAGCTTACTTAATACTTTAGATATCTATATAATTAGAGCTACCCTATTAGTATAACTTACTAGGAAACCTAAATATATAATCTTTACCATTATAATAGCCAATATTAAAAAGGCCCTAGTACTAAAGAAGTACACTAACTCTGCTATAAAAGTACTAGTATATTACTATAAGTACCTTATTATTATTCATTGCTTAACGTCCAATTCGGATCCCTATTAGGCCCACGCGGACTACTCCTTATATACATATAGGGAGAAAACTCTTTTGAGAAAACCCCGTAATCCGTCTCCCTGCCTTTTAGGACTCGCCTATAAGGCGCCTATAAGTCACCTATAGTGCTCTACTACCTTACTTTTTAACCTCCTTGGGAACCCCTGCTGCCGTAATAAGCCTACAGATGCGCTAGTATCGTAAACTTTGCTCTACTACTATAGAGTTATTAGGGGGCGCCTATTACTCGCCCCTTTGCCTTCTATTACTATTTCCCTTATAACCCAAAACTGGTCTAGCATATTTTGGCTAATAAGCCACCAGGTAACCGCCTTAAGACCTTTTTATATTAAGAGTAGTATGTTATAGTTCTCTATACTAGCTACTAAGAGTATAGCTTCTTAGTTGGTGTATAGGGGGCATAACAGTATTATATATTTTAGTGTCTGTCTTAGCCAGCTATATTCGCATTTTAGGCTACCTACTAAAACACCTACCTAGTAGAGCCAATTTTTTAGTTCTATTATCCCTATTCTTAAGAGTATTACTATTATATTTTCTGCCTTTGTTAGGCCTTCTTAAAGCTCTTAAGTATTTACCCCCTATAGCGTTAACTATACCACGGCTTAGGTTTCTCTTACCTAAGTTAGCCTCTATACCTTTAACTTCTATACGCCTCTCTAGTGTTGGTTTAACTAGTATTATATTATAAAAGATAGTTTCCTGGTATTCTTTTATACTCTACTTTAGCTCCTTTCTCTTTCTTACTATTATCTTTACTAGCCTCTTACACATTTCCCTTTCTCCTCTATATAGGCCTAGGCCCTAACGTAGCACCATTCTTCTTTTACTTTCTTTACCTGTTTCTCTAATATCTCTTCCCTACTTTAGGGTTATTGGTTTATTCTCCTATAAGGCGCCTTAGGGTCCCTCTATAGTTTATTTAGGCATATCTTAATATACTTTATAATATTAGAGTTGCGTTTACTTTACGCCCTTTATATTACAGCAGCTTTAATATATAGTTATAGGGGGGGAATATTAGCTTCCTTCTTAAGCAGTGCTATAGCCATTTACTTATACCCGCCTGTTATACTCTAAAGGCAGGCTATTTAGACCTTTTAGAGTGGTTTAAGGAGTAATTTAAGGGGGCCTTTTTTAGTTTCTCTAATGGCCTAAATACTGGATCTATATATTATAGTTAGCCGGATAACTACTATATATAGTAGGCATAACTTCTAGAAGCATGGACCCTATATAAAATTAACAATCCTAGATAATATAATATACTATATTTAGCCCTTATAGGCCGCTTATACCGCATATGCGCTTTACTAAAGCTTACTATCTACCTATACTCCTAATACCCTTAGGCCCTAAACTAGTTAACCCCTAAAGCCTTAAATATAGATTATATACTAGAAATCTATAGATTAGTTACATTTTCTTATAAAATAAATTAGCTAGTATTTCTCTAGTAAGAATTGGACTCTATATTATCTTGCCTATTTTATATAGGTGTTATAGGCTTTCTCTAGTATTCTGCAGTTCTTTACGGCTGTTGGCCTATATATAATTAGGTTTATATTATTAATAAAGCCTATCCCCTAGGTCGCCCCTTCCTTAAAGATATTAAGTAAGTTGCTTATAAAGAAAAGGAAGAGTATAGGTAAAAAAGGTAATCCTTATAGTATACATATTATAACTGTAATAGGGGGGCTCTAGTATCTATTAAAAACTAATAATATCTCTTTCTAGCCTATAAACCCTTAAATAAATTATATAATCTATTCTAGAAAGCCCTTTGCCTTAAGGATATATAGGAGGCGCTTATAGGGTATATTATTATAGGCGCCACTAATATCTAGGCTAAGTATTAATACTATAAAGTCCTTGCACATAGCCCATATAGTTTTAATAGTAGTAGCGAGTAGTGTAAGTGCTAATAATATTAAGCAATTCTTTCTTACCCCTATTTAGCTTTATAGTAGTAGGGCATATTCCTCTACTATATCTACTATATAGTCCGCTATAACCTTTTCTAAGATCTTGCTTAGGGTGTTTTCTAAGGCAATAGGGCGGTAGCTTTCTAGAATTAAGTAGTCTGCTTTACCTTCTTTTTATAAGATAACCGTTGTTATAGATCTTCTAAGTTATAGGTAGTAGCCTATTATAAAGCATACTCTGGCTATATCTATAAGCTAAGGTACTATAAGTAGACCATAGGTTTTTAAGGCTTTGTTTAGGATCCTATCTAGTTTTAGTACTATATTGTTTAAAAGGCGACTAGTAGTTCTAGCTATTTCTTTAGTTATTATATTACTATTAACCCTTAGGCAAGTAACTAGTGTTTTACTAGTAATATTACTAAGGTCTACTAGAGCTAGTTAGGGGAAAAATCTTTTTATAAGGATCTTCGCCTTCTTATTATTATTGCTTATAGCCTATGGTTTACCTGCTCTTTATAGGGGTAGTAGGTATAGATCTTCTACTAGGCGTCCCACCTTTTTCTTTACCTATCTTACTATAGTCTAAAGGCCCTTGTTATAGGGGATGCTTAGGTTAGTAGTATATTTATTTATAAACCATCTCTAGTTATTTCTTGCTTCTTTTTTTAGGGTATTCTTTAGCTAGTTTTTTATGTCTTTATATTATCTCTCGTCTTTAGGGTTATAGCTGCTTATATATTTCCTTCTTACTTATTATTAGCTAGCTATAAAAACCGCGTATTATACGGACTATATATATTATACATAGGGGCCTAGTTTTAAGACTAGGCAATGCTCTTCTAGCCTGTTTTTAAATTACTGCCTAGATCCTTTCTAATCTTTAGTTAATTTCCTTAGGGGTAGCTAATAAGCCTTACTTATTTAGTATTAGGTGGATTTCTTCTAGGTCTTAAAGTTATTATTTAACTATATTAAAAAAACTGTCTATTTTAAGCTTCCTTATTACGTATCTTTTACTATTTAGTTACGCCTTAATATCTAAATCTAGCTATATCTAGATAGGGATATAGTCTAAGGTAAGTGCCCATTCTTCTTTAGAGATACACCTTTTAAGTCTCTAGTATAGGCCATTATCTATAAATATAAGGTTAATTATACTTCTAGCGGTGCCTTATTACTATATAATTACTCCTAGGGGAGTGGCTAGCTTAAGGCCCCAGATATCTATAGCTCTTAGTAGATACTCTATCTATTATTTAGTAG
>Ga0307507_10001945_pt1 | contig 44857 bp, 19 predicted proteins | sample 7_EM_MG_FD_207223 | JGI IMG/M metagenome (GOLD analysis project Ga0307507, IMG submission 207223) | Populus trichocarpa ectomycorrhiza microbial communities from riparian zone in the Pacific Northwest, United States - 7_EM | ecosystem: Host-associated > Plants > Roots > Unclassified | place... | reverse complement strand
CCTTACTATTATCTTTGCTGGCCTCTTGCGCGTCTCCCTTCCTCCTCTATATAGGCCTGGGCCCTAGCGCCGCACTATTCTTCTTCTACTTTCTCCACCTGTTTTCCTAATATATCTTCCCTACTTTAGGGTTATTGGTTCCTTCTCCTATAGGGCACCCTAGGGTCCCTCTATAGTTTATTTAGGCATGTCTTAATATACTTTATAATATTAGAGTTACGTTTCTTTTGCACCCTTTGCATTACATCGGCTTTAATATATAGTTATAGGGGGGGAATATTGGCTTCCTTTTTAAGCAGTACTGTAGCCGTTCGCTTATACCCGCCTGTTATACTCCTAAGGCAGGCTATTTAGACCTTTTAGAGTAGTTTAAGGAGTGATTTAGGGGGGCCTTTCTTAGTTTCTCCAGTGGCCTAAATACTAGATCTATACGTCATGGTTAGCCGGACAACTGCTATATATAGTAGGTATAACCTCTAGAAGCATAGACCCCATATAGAATTAACAATCCTGGATATAGCGATATACTATACTTAGCCCTTACGGGCCGCTTACGCCGCATATACGCTCTACTAGAGCTTACTATCTACCCATACTTCTAATACCCTTAGGCCTTGAACCGGTTAACCCCTAAAGCCTTAGATATAGATTATATACTAAAGATCTACAGATTGGTTACGTTTTCTTATAAAATAGATTAGCTGGTATTTCTCTAGTGAGAATTGGACTCTATATTATCTTACCTATTCTATATAGGTGTTGTGGGCTTTCTCTAGTGTCCTACAGTTCTCTGCGGCTGTTAGCCCATATATAATTAGGTTTGTATTATTAATAAAGCCTATCCCCTAGGTTGCCCCTTTCTTAAAGGTATTAAGCAGGTTACTTATAAAGAAGAGGAAGAGTATAGGTAACAGAGGTAATCCTTATAGTATTCCTATTACAACTGCAATAGGGGGGCTCTAGTATCTGCTAAAGACCAGTAATGTTTTTTTCTGGCCTGTAAATCCTTAAATAAATTAAATAATCTATTCTGGGAAGCCCTTTGCCCTAAGGATGTATAGGAGACGCTTATAGGGTATATTATTATAGGCGCCGCTGATATCTAGGCTAAGTATTAATACTATAAAGTCCTTTCGCATAGCCCATGCAGTTTTAATGGTAGTAGCGAGTAGTATAAGTGCTAATAGCGTTAAGCGATTCTTTCTTACCCCTATTTAGCTTTGTGGTAGTAGGGCATATTCCTCTACCGTATCTACTATATGGTCCGCTATAACCTTTTCTAAGATCTTGCTTAGGGTGTTTTCTAAGGTAATAGGGCGGTAGCTTTCTGGGATTAAGTAGTCTACTTTACCTTCTTTTTATAAGACGACCGTTATTATAGATCTTCTAAGTCGCGGGTAGTAGCCTATTATAAAGCATACTCTGGCTATGTCTGCAAGCTAAGGTGCTATAAGTGGTCTATAGGTCTTTAGGGCTTTATTTAGAATCCCATCTAGTCCTAGTACTATATTGTTTAAGAGGCGGCTAATAGTTCTAGCCATTTCTTCAGTTATCATGTCGCTGTTAACCCTTAGGCGAGTTACTGGTGTTTTACTAATAATATTACTAAGGTCTACTAGAGCCGGTTAAGGGAAAAATCTTTCTATAAGGATCTTTACCTTTTTATTATTATTGCTTGTGGCCTATGGTTCGCCTACTCTTTATAAGGGTAGTAGGTGTGGATCTTCTATTAGGCGTCCCGCCTTTTTCTTTACCTATTTCGCTATAGTCCAAAGGCCCTTATTATAGGGGAGACTTGGGTTAGTAGTGTATTTATTTATAAACCATCTCTAGTTATTCCTTACTTCTTTTCTTAGGGTATTCTTTAGCTGGTTTCTTATGTCTTTATATTATCTCTCGTCCTTAGAATTATGGCTGCTTATATATTTCCTCCTTGCTCGTCGTTGGCCGGCTATAAGGGCCGCGCACTATACGGACCATACATATCGCATATAGGGGCCCAGTTTTAAAACCAGGCAGTACTCTTTTAGCCCGCTTTTAATTACTGCCTAGATCCTTTCTAGCCTTTAATTAATTTTCTTAAGGGTAGCCAATAAGCCTCGCTTATTTAGTATTAGGTGGATTTCTTCTAGGTCTTAAAGTTGTTATTTAATTATATTAAGGAAGCTATCTACGTTAAGCTTCCTTATTATATATCTTTTACCATTTAGTTGCGCCTTAATATCCAGATCTAGTTATATCTGGATAGGGATATAGTCTAAGGTAAGTGCCTATTCTTCTTTAGGGGAGCACCTTTCAAGTCTCTAGTATAGGTTTTCGTCCATAATTATAAGGTCAATTATACTTTTAGCAGTACCCTATTGCTATATAATTACACCTAGGGGGGTAGCTAGCTTAAGGCCCCCGTTATCTATAGCTCTTAGTAGGCACTCTACCTATTAATTGGCAGCAACATAGATGCCCCCCCACTATAGGTAGTGGAGGTTTATATCTCCTAGTAGGATAAACTCCGCGTATTTAGTTTCTAGCAAGCTTATTATAAATATAATATTCTCTGTCTATGCTACCCCTTCAACCCTAGGGTTATAGATATTAATAATTTGTACTAGTCCCCTATATGTCTAGATAGTTATAACTGCAATATCTAGGTTAACTGCCTGCTATAACTATAAGGTAAGGCTGATATTTTTGCTAATTATAAAGCATATACATATAGCTGCTTTTGGTTTATATAGGAGCTAAAATCCTCAGGGGCAGTATGTTAATTATATATAGGTATTATAATACGGCTCTTATATAGCAAAAATATAGTGTTTCTCTAGGTCTAAACTGTCTAGTAGGGGCCTTACTAGACGGTGGTTTGTATTGCCGTAGTTATACTATATAATAGTCAAGTGGCGGACCCCCAGTAGGGGTCCTTCGCCTCTCCTTTACTCCTCACTTCTTCCGTTTCCACTTTCTTTAAAATGTTTAGAACTTTTATCTCCTATATTTACTCCCTGGCCACTACTTATTTTATATAGAGCTTTCTATTCCTATATCTTATATTCCTACTAGCCTTTCTAAATCTAAGTCTATTATTACCTTTGGTTCTTCCCCCATTCTTACCAGTTAGCTATATGCCCCTTATAAGCCAGCTATATATATTATATTTACCGCGTTAAATCTAATTCTTAATTATCCCGGCCTTAAACTTGCCGTAGCCGTCCATAGGGGTCTTCCTACTAGGCGTCCTCTCCCTTATATCCTATATGTCCCTTATGTCCCTATTCGGTCTAGTAATATCACACAGCATCGCTTTTAGCCCATTAAGGCTTGGGATAGCTGGCTTAGCCCCCCAGTATTAAAGGTAGGAAACGCTAGAAAGACACCTACGTCCCCCTAGCTTATTACCTATTGTTTCCATTTATATAACCTAGCATGTAGTTGTTCCTATAGCTATTAAGCCCTTTCCTTCCATCTCCTGTATTTAATGCAGTCTTCTCTCTCCCACGCCTTATATATGCTTCGGTGACAGTTCGCGCATTTTATTTAGTCTTAATTTATATATTATCTTATATTATAGGGGCCTACACAGTGGCCGCAGCACACCTGTACTGCGTATATGGATTAGGTGTGTTCCTATTATACACAGCAATAATATCGTTCCAGGTATAGTCTGTAGTTATAGAGCCTTGTGTTATATATAAGGCCATTTATAATTATTCCTTTTTAGATAAGGAGTTTTTGCATTCCTAGTATATATACGCTAACAATAAGGGAGCTATACGTTCGTCTATTATTTCCCTAGCGAGTCTCTAGCGCCCTATATATCCTCTTATTATTCTTATTATATACTTGGTTTGTATTTTCCTATCAAAGCCATTAGATCCGGGTAATTACAAATCCTAGTATAAGGCGTTCCGTTAATTTTACTATTTCCTATATAGTTGCTATATTATCCGCCTAGCGTCCCCTTTCTACCCTAAGGCTTATAGGAACCAATAGGACTTCAACTAGATAATCTTCACAAAGCACTTTTATGCCAATACGCTCTCCTAGCCTATCCCCTACCCTTACGGCCCGTTCCTTTGCCTATTGGTCCTTTAGGGTAACTCTAATGTCTCTACTCCTAAGGTATTAGACTACGATAGCGTTATAGACCTCCTTACAAATCTCTATAAGAACTTCTGTTTTTAATTATCCCCTAAGTTCCTCTACCTTTTCTATATTTAGTCGTATTGTGATTATATACCCAGTTATTATCTTTAGGGGGGTAGGTTCCCTATACTATAGAAGCGCAGCTATAGCGGCCCAGGTGCGGTTCGCCTATAGGGGGGGGTTTTGTTTATCTTCAATTTTGTTTAGCCGTTAGAGGATTTAATTAAGGGTTTACTAGAGGGGCGCCTAAGGTTTACTAGACTAGAGCCATTCTACTAGCTATATTAGTTTATAATAGCTAATAAATACTCCCCTATAGTTCCAGATACTAGACGCGTCCAATAGGCTTTATATTTTATTAAATGCCTTCTTAATTAGGGTATTTCCGCTTTCTAGTATAGTATTCGCCCGTCCTTATTATTGTTATAGGGGGCCATTATTAGGTATAGGTCTGGCGGTCACGCGCAACTACGTACCACCATTATTCCACCTATGCCTCCCCTGTAATGCATGCATCTTAGGGGATTATTAAGGTGTTTTTCAGGGTTCTTTTAGTTAGTTTGGTCTTTTTAGGCCAGGTACAGCAAGAGCTCCAAAAGTCATATATTTAATATTGCTCAAGCGTCTATATATACACAAGGAAGGTACAAGTAATAAATTAAAAGGAGAGACTAAAATGTAGCTAAAATAGGATAATACGCAGGCGAGACGCAGGTATTTTCAGCATATATTATATATAGATAGCATCGCTAATCTAAGGATTACCTAGATAAAAGCCTTAAGTTTCGCCATTAATATTACCCCTTTAGACATGCTCTTATATAGGCTAAGAGCCTTAAGCCAATAGAGGTATTTTACTTATATAAAGCTATTAACAGCGTTACGATCCTATAGGTAGACCCTATAATTTATAGAAGAGTTAGGATTCTAGTTATAGAGGTAATTAATCTAGTAGATATATAAGTAGTATAATACTGCTAATAGGTCTAGCTCTAGCTGCTTAACTCGCTTAACAGGATATCCTAACGCGCGTAAGCCGTATATATCTTATTATAACATCTTAAACATAACCTAAAGAGATCTCAAGAAGATTTTACAGTAGGCCTCCCTAGTTCTAGATAGGAATATTTCGTTAAAGGCCTTTTGTTACGGACAGCTTAAGTACAATATTACGACTACTTAGGGAAGAGTTAGAGGAAGCTAGTTAGTTAATATAGGCACGGTCCAAAATAGATCCGGTGGAACCATATAACAAGAAATAGTAGCCGAGTCATGTAACATACTACGTAAGGAACATAGGGAACGTAGTAAACGTATATACCTTATATACAACACGTACCTCACGTATAAGGGAGGATTTCTTAGGAGTATGGTTATGTATTTAAAGGACCTCAGTCCCTACCATAGATAATTCTCCCCTTATAGTAAATCTCAGAATACAATTGGAGTTAATCTATTAGGCAACCACTCTATTAGTTATTATTACATTGTTAATACTATTCTTACCTATATACCTAGCCTAATAATAGGACCCACCGTAGTTCCTACTACAAGGTTCCGTTACACATTCACTACTAAGGTTATAGTATTAAACAAGGTCGAACAACATACCACCTAAAGTACCAGTTATAACAACATCGACGGTAGCTATAACCTCAGGCTTAGGGCCAGGAGATACTAGTATAGTAGATACGGATTCTTAAGTAGTTATAAAAGGTTAGTTATAGGAAATAATTAATTACTTATAGGATAATAGTAGGATACTTAAAGAACGCATTAATGGAATTAGAGTAGTAAAGATTAAGTTACCTTTAATTAAACGATTTTTAGGAGAGAAGTTAAAGCTTAAGGGATTTCTTATATAGATACACTTTAAGGTTATACAGGAAGAAGCAAAGTTAGCAACATTATTAAATTAAGTAGCCTATGCAGGATTATTCCTAACAGGGAGAGCACTTAAGTGGTTTAAACTATATCTCACAGAGATATAGGCTAATGGCATAATAACTACCAACCAGGATGTACGGTATATATTCACTAGTTAGAATAGGTTTGCAGAACAACTAACGCAGATATTTAGAGACCTAAAGGCCATAACTATAGTAGAACAAAAGCTTCAGAACTTAGTACAACGCACTTTAGCAATTAAGTATATAACGTAGTTTTAAACACTAGCTATATAGGTTAAGTGGAATAACAGGGCGCTTATAGCATAGTATAAGCAAGGACTTAAGGCTAAAGTCTAAGACATAATTATCCTAATAGAAGATGCGGATACTCTAAAAGAGTTAATAGACCAGTTAATAAAGATTAATAATAGGATCTATTAAAGGGAACAAGCTAAGAAAGGGTAAGACAGAGTTCTATAGTTATATAAGGCGTAGAGTACGCAACAACAGATATAGAGTTAAAAACTATAGAATGGCGCAAAGCTAATAGACCTAAGCGGTACTAAAGAAACCTAAAGATGGGAAAAGAAACTATAGAAACCTAAAGGTTAAGGATTTAGTAATTAAAGGACCTAGAAGTAGAGGCTAAACCAGGGATCTTAGCAGTAGAAGACGTTTAGGCGGACTCTATAATAAAAAAAATGGTTTAAAGATAGGGCTTATATAAATTGCAGAAAATAAGGTCATTTCGCCAGAGACTATAGAGGTGGTTAGAGTAATTATATAGTAAAGGGAACCAGGCCAGCAGACAGCACATATATATAGAAGAATAATAGTGCACTGTAAGGAATAAAAGAATGTTTAATTAATAGTTTTATGTTTTATTATAACAACACATACCGAATTTATAAGGACGCTAAATATAGCGCAAGCTATTAGCTATAGGAGCTATTATTATCTAAGTTTAAAGAAACTAATAAACTAGCTTATAGATTAGACATTAAAGACGATAAGTTTAATATAGATAAAGTATTTACCAATAATAAGGCAATAAGGACAGCTTACTAGGAGCATACAGACCTTAAAGAAGTTAAAATAGAAGTAGAGACTAAGACCATTATAAAACAGGGTTTAGTAATGGATACTATAATACTATTAGATACAATTTCTATTACTTTATAAGATAATAGGAGTAACGTTTAAAAGAAACTAAGTAAGTAGACAACTACTAGTGCTAGCTTATTACTTAATAAAGGCAAAAGGCCATAGGCTTAAGATTCTTAAGAAGAGATATAAAACGCTTAAGATTCTTAAGATAAGATAAAACACACCTAAGGACCCATAATAGATGAAAACTAATAGGAAAGAGCAGCGACTTAGTTTACAGATAAACAAATAAGTATAGGACGCAAGTTTAAAAACTATAAGTTTAGAGAATAAATAAGAACGTTAGCAATTCTAGGTAAATATAGTGTTTAGCCTAAAGATTAAATAGTTAATATAAGGATTAAGAAGTAAGACAACTTCCAAGATCTAGCTACAAGATGTAGAAAATAAGAAACTATGGATAAGTTTAAAACAAGAATTATTATATAGCAAGAGTAGAAGCTAAATAAGAGGTTAGCTATACTAGGTTATATAAGGGACAGAGTACCCATATAAAGAGTTACTAATAGGCTAAGTGCAGGGACACCTAGGGTAAAATAGTTAGATAAACTGGAATAAAAAGAGGATCTAGATATTCTAACCAGATTTAAAGAAAGATATACTAAAGGATATTATAATACAGTAATAACAAGGTACTTTTTAATAGACAAACCATACACACTAAACCAGTTGTATAGAAAGTAGTATAGGCAACGACACAACAATAAATAGGAAGACTTTTATATATAGCTAGACAAAAAAGTTGTCTAAGACCAACCTATTACGGAAAAACGCATAAGTTATATTAAAGGAGCATTAATTATAATATTAAGGAACCTAGAAGAAGGATCTAGGGACTAGAGAAGCAAATAACAAATCTTAGTACCCATAACAGAGATACCAGTGGTTAGATTAACTAGGTATAGGTTTAAACTTAAGGATAAAGATAAACTAAGAGTTAACCTAAGTTACCTAGCGTATTATATACTATTGTGGATAGCTTGTGTGGATAATACCTATAATATATATAGAGTACCAAAAGACAAGAACCGGAAGTACTTAGTAAGGATATATTAGGCACCAGAAGAGAAGCGGTTTAGAAATACTAAGTATATACATAAATGGCACCTAGTAGAAGTATAAGGTCTAGGGAACTTAATACTTTAACTAGGAAGATTCCTTACGGAAAAATACCTAGACGGATAATAGTGGTAAAAGTGCCCAGAGAACACTTGTCTATAGTATATAGAGGAAAAGAAACAAACTAAGTATTAGCCTAAGTTAAATTAAGTATAAACAGAATCTAGCAGCCAACAATTAGGAAAAGGGGAGGCGTATAAAACTAAAGGGAACTAGTATTAGAGCCTCAGACCCTTAAAGGAATTTAAGGTTAACACCTAAATTTACAAGTTAAATGGCAAGATTAGCAGTTTAAAGTATTAGTAGATAGTAAAGCAACTAGGAACTATATATTACCAAGGGTAGTAGAAAGAATAGTGTTACGGGACTCCTCCGTAACACCTTACACACGTCCACCTGTTTCCACCTACGCAGCAAGAAGAGACCGACCACGAGACGGCAATCTGACGGTAATCTACGGCAATCTGACGGCAATCTGCCGCATTCTGCCATATTCTGCCAAGTCCACCAAATCCTGCCAAGTTCTGCCAGGACCGCTACTCGAATCCTATTCTGCTCCGTGTATATATTAACCAAGCAACCAAACTAGCGATATATACCCTTTCTTCCCGTTTCCTTACCTTCTCTTCTTACGCAACGTCTTAACTTTATCATATAGTTTATGTATATAGCTTAATAATATCTACTTCGCTATATATTATCACCACTTATACTTACTCCGTGACACTATATTACATTAAAACCTACACTCCGCCCCGCCCTATTTAAAATGCAGAACAACCTTAAAGCCCCTATAACGGCCGCCAATATTATATCCGCACTCTAGGAACAATTAGCAGATATATAAAAGTCCTTTATAGACGCCCTTGCACAAAACTAAGCTGCTATAGCTTAATAGCAAGCCGAACAAGAAGCACGGTACTAGAAAATAATTAAGGCCCTCCAAGAAGAAATCCGCACCCTTAAAATGTCTACGCTAAGCCCTTAAGACTGGTTACTATTACTAGAAGCCAATACACGGAACGCGAGCCCTAAACTAGTAATAGTTATCCCACCAGTAGAACTAACTACTGTACTATAATAATCTAAACAATTACTAGACCCTCTAATATTTACTAGTAAATAATAAGAACTCTAATTATTCCTAAGCCGGCTTAAAAATAAGCTAACTAGTAACGCTAACTACTACCTAACTAAAGCTAACCGACTCTGTTATGCCCTAAGTTAACTAGGAGGAGATATAGCTGACCTTATTAAACCTCTTTAACTAAACTCAGTATTAAGCCTAATTGTACTTCTTAAAGCTATGTATAATAACCTAAACCGCCAAGCTACTGCTTAGAGAAAGATAAACCATATAACTTAAGGAATAAAAAGCTTTCTAGTATACTTCTCCAAATTTAACCGTTACGTAAAAGAAATAGGCTGGAACGACTCCATACTAATTAATAGCCTTATTAAATCCTTAAGTCCTAAACTAAAAACCTCCCTAATAGGTGTAGACCTACTGGGAGCCCTTAACGCCTGCGCAAACGTTATTAATAAACGGTACAATAATATACTACGTCTAACACCGAAGTCCGCTCCTTAATATAATACAACAACCCTGTAAACGTCTACTAAGCTATTATCTCAGCCTAAACACCCCAATGCTATGGATATCGACACTAGAACCCTAGGATATGCCCCACTAGGGTCCTCTAAATAAGAACGACGCACTAAGCTAGGCCTCTGTTTTAAGTATGGAAGTAGCTCCTACCTCTCCAAATACTGCTCCGTCCCCCTACCCCAACGCGAATTACAAACGGCCAATACTAGCAGCTATTTACCGCATTAATCCTCTAGTTACTATCCCTAATCTCTACCTAGTTCTAGCCCCGCATCTAGTAAGCACTACTTATAAGGATAAAGCTACAACTGATATACTATAAGAACTCCACCCTAATTGCCTTTAAAAGGAAGGTCCTAGAGCTAAGTCACTCTCTAGGACAGCGCTGCCTTAGGATCTTATTAAATGCTTTAGATGTTATAAACTCTAACTCTTAGGATCGTAGCATAACTATTAACTGTCGTCTTTAGCAGAATAATTAATAGGTTAATGCTCGAGTCCTAATTAATACAGAAGCCAGCGGCACAGGATTTATTAACAAGATCTTTATATAAAATAATGGTTTTACTCTAACCCCCCTTAACCGGTATATTAACGTATTTGGATTTAATGGCAAATGCACTATCTTAGGCTGTATTACCCATGTAGTATTCCTAAGACTTTAATACCTAAACTATAAAGAACTAATTAGGCTTTTTGTTACCACCCTAGGTTACTTAGTAATCCTTAAACAACCCTAGATAAAGCTATATAAGGTAACCATTAATTGGGACAACCTTAAGCTTCTATTTACCGCCTTCTATTATAAGTAGAAGTGTCTTACAACCTACTGCTTAGACCCTAAACTAAAATCTGGAAAATCTACTAAGATCCACTAGTCTAAGATTTCTACCGACGTCTACTAAGAACCCAGAAATAACACATGACTATATAAACTAACTCTAACTGCTATACCCTAAACCAAGCAGAAGCTTAAGCTTAATATATAAAAGTACTAAAAGAACTAGTACTCTACTATAAAAAGGATACTTAAAGAACCTAAACCTAAATTTAATACTAACTCTATACCTAACACTAAACTTAAACCTAAATAAGAAACTATATAAGAAACTAAGGATAATCTAAGTTTGCTTAACACCTTAAATATCTATATAATTAGAGCTACCCCGTTAGCACAACTTACTAAGAAACCTAAATATACGATCTTCGCTGTTACAATGGCCGATATTAAAAAGGCCTTAGCACTAAAGAAACACACTAACCCTACCACAAAAGTACTAGTATGCCACCATAACAACCTAGAAGTATTTTCACAAAAGGAAGCCGATAAACTAGCAGAACACCAACTATATAACCATAAGATCGTACTTAAAGAAGAAAAACAGCTAGAATTTGGACCCTTATACGGAATATCCCAAAACAAACTCTAAGTACTATAGAAGTACTTGGACGAATACCTAAGTAAAGGATTTATTAGAGTAAGCTCTTTGCCTATAGCTGCACCTATAATCTTCGTTAAGAAACCTGGCGGCGGTCTACACTTCTATATAGACTACCAAGCTCTTAACGCTATTACCATTAAGAATTAGTACCCGCTCCTGTTAATTTAAGAGACACTAAACCAATTAAGTAAGGCTCGCTATTATATAAAACTCGACCTTATCTATATATTTAACCGCCTCTATATCGCAAAAGGAGATAAATGGCTCACCGCATTCCATACTAGATATGGACTGTTTAAATACTTAGTAACGCCATTTGGCCTTATAAATGCCCCAAGTTTATTCCAATACTTTATAAATAATACCTTATAACCTTACCTGGACGTTTTCTATACTACTTATATTAACGATATCCTGGTATATAGCAATAACCTAGCTAAATATAAGAAATACATTAACCTTATTCTAGAAGCCCTATATAGAGCTAGACTATAATTAGATATAGATAAATACAAGTTCTATAAAACAGAAGTTCTATACCTCAGACTTATTATCTCTATAGACGGCATATAAATAGACCTAAAGAAGATTAAAGTAATTATAAACTGGCAAGAACCCAAGAACGTTAAAGATATAAGAGCCTTTATAGGATTTGCTAATTTCTACTAATAGTTTATCAATAACTTCTCCGCCCTAGTTTCACCTCTTATAGCTCTAATATAAAAGGACAAAGCCTTTATCTTTAATAAGGAATGTAAGAAGGCCTTTACCTATCTAAAAGTTATATTTACCACCGCACCTATACTCTAACACTTTAACCCAAACCAAAAGAGTATTATAGAAGCTGATTTATCTAACTACGTCACTAGAGGCATTCTGTCTTAGTATAATAAGGAAGGAGTACTACATCCAGTAGCATACTTCTTAAAATAATTAAGTCTAGCCGAATATAACTACAGGATCTACAATAAGGAATTATTAGCTATTATTAGATATTTTAAATAATGGCGACCTAAACTAGAAGGTACCGGATTTCCAATTAAGGTTCTTAGCGACTATAAAAATCTACAGTACTTCATAACTATAAAACAGCTAAGTTATTATTAAGCCTACTAGTTAGAATATCTGTCTTATTTCCAATTCTTAATTATATACCACCTAGGCGTTTAAGGTTAAAAACCTAATACCCTAACTCGATATTCACAAGATATAACAGTATAGGAAGAAGCGCGCGCCTACCGCAATTAAACGCTGCTTCGCCCTAAATTATTTAATCCCCCAGCTAAAGACCTTATAGTATACATCCTTAAAATAACTAATTAATTAATTAAGCAGATTATAGTTAATAAATACCCAAATAATAAGTTTATCCAAGAGACACTTAAGTTAATTTAAGATGGCGTTAGACGCTCCAAAAAGATCTCTCTAAGTAAATATAAAGCTTGTGGAGAACGCTTGTACTACTAAAACCGCCTAGTTATACCTAACCATAATAAACTTAAGCTTAAGCTCCTTAAACACGTATACAATCTACCAATATCCGGCTACCTAGGCTAAGGAAAAACCCTAGAGCTGCTCTAACGGGAGTACTACTAGCCAAACATGCATAATATGATATAAAGGTATATCTCTAGCTATCACACCTACCAACAAGCCAAAGCCTTGTATAAAAAGTACAACGGCTTTCTAAAGCCACTGCCTATTCCGGACCAAAGATAGAAGGATATCTTAATTAACTTCGTTATTAATCTCCCCGTAAGTAAAGGCTATGCGAATATTATAGTAATTATAAACCAACTATCTAAAATAAGACACTTAATTGCCTGCCCTAATATATTAACACCTACTGTTGCCCAACTATTCCTGGATCATGTATAGAAACTCCACAGACTTCCTAAAATAATTATCTCCAATAGAGGCCGCCAGTTTATCTCGGCGTTCTAGGAAGAACTAACTACCCAACTCCGCATTAAAGCGCTGTTGTCTACGGCATATTACCTAGAAACGGACGGTTAAACGGAACATGCAAATGCTATAATAGAATAGTATATTTGGATATACACGTCGTATTTACAGGACAACTAGATAGACTGGCTTATATTTGCCAAGTTTACTATAAATAACTCCATCTTAGAAACCATAAAGGTCTCCCCATTCCTAGCTAATTACAGCCAGTACCCACAAATGGGTTTTAAACCCTTTAGTAATGTTCCTTGCCTAGCTTATCAGGCCTTACAAGTTACAGAAGCAAATAAATTTATAAAGAAGATGGAAGAACTATAAGAGTTCCTTACTAACGAAATAATATAGGCCCAGTCTATCTATAAAGCCGCAGCAAATAAGAACCAAACCCTAGCACTAGCTTACTAAATTAGTAACTTCGTCTAGCTAGACGCAAGAAATCTAAACACAAAACAACCTACTAAGAAACTTAACTGGAAGAACGCCGGCCCTTATAAGGTTAAAAAAGTTGTCTCTCCTTATACCTACCAACTAAAGCTCCCTAATACGGTTAAAATCCACCCTATATTCTATACGTCAGTCCTCCACCCTGCTGCCCCTATATTAGACGCCCTACCTAGACAGATCCAAGACCCTCCCCCACCAGTTAAAGTAGATGGTAAGGATGAATACCTCGTTAAAAGAGTTAACAACATTAAGTACGACAAACGGAAACGCAAATATATATATCTTATAAAATAGAGAGGCTTTACTAAGCCCTTATAGGAACCCGTTAACTCTATAGGACTTATATAAGCCGCAGAAGACTTTTACAAACTCTACCTAGAACTACCTCAGCCCCATCTCGCAGAAGCTCGAGTTTAAAGGGGGGTACTATCACGGGACTCCTCCGTAACACCTTACACACGTCCACCTGTTTCCACCTACGTAGCAAGAAGAGACTAACCATAAGACGGCAATCTAATGGTAATCTACGGCAATCTAACGGCAATCTGCCGCATTCTGCTATATTCTGCCAAGTCCACCAAATCCTGCCAAGTTCTGCCAGGACCGCTACTCGAATCCTATTCTGCTCCATGCACGTGTCGACCAAGCAACCAAACTAGTAATATATACCCTTTCTTCCCGTTTCCTTACCTTCTCTCCTTACGCAACGTCTTGACTTTATTATACAGTTCATGTACATAGCTTAATAATATCTACTTCGCTATATATTATCACCACTTATACTCACTCCGTGACAGATAGGGTTACTATATAGACAGAAAGAACACCTATATCCACTTATAACGATTTTAGGAGATTAGATAGCCTATAGAAAAGGCATTATTAATCTTAAAACAGGACCTATTTAGTTAACTATTAAAGGAAGACTAGTAAGAATATCTTTTAATATCCTACCATTAGGACAGGATAAGGCGATATTAGGAATACCTTAATTACAGAAGTACAATCTAAAGATTAATTGGGTTATAGGTTAGGTTAATATTAAGGATACTTAACAGCGCAAAAAGCAATAGTAAACCAAGTTAGTATAGTACTAAGTCGGAGCGACATACAAAGAGACTAAGCGAGGCTTAAGTTATATACCAAAGAGATACCACAAGTATAGTAAAAAGTTATAGTCACTAGAAAGTGAAAAGCTGTTAGAACATACAGCATAGGACTATAAAATAGAATTAAAAGAAGGAATAAGTCTAAGGTTCTTTCCAATCTATAAGCTTACTAAAATAGAGTTAGTAGCGCTTAAGGAGTTTATCTAAGAGAACTTACGTAAGGGATATATTAGACCGTTATAGTTATTAGTAGAATATCCAGTACTATTTATCTTAAAGAAAAACGGAAAACTTAGGATGTGTATAGACTATAAATAGTTAAATAGTATTACTAGGAAAAACAGGTATCCTTTACCCTTAATTAGCGAAATTTAAGATAGGATAGGCAATACGTAAATCTTTACGAAGATAGATCTAAGATAGGCATACCATTAGATTAGAATTAAGGAAGGCAATAAATAGAAGGCAGCTTTTAGGTCAAAGGAAGGACTATACAAACTATTAGTTATACAATTCGGGCTTATAAACGTACTAGCAATGTTCTAGAAGCGAATTAATAGTATATTAAAAGAACACCTTAATAAATTTGTTATAGTATATCTCAACAATATTATTATCTACTTAATAAATAAGGAAGAATATAGAGAACACGTCAAATAGGTCTTAAAGAGACTATAAGAAGAACAGATGCCAGTAATAATTAAAAAATACAAGTTCTTTATAAGGAAAACCAAATTTATAGGATTTATTATCAAACTAGGAAAAATTAGTATAGACCCAAAGAAAGTCAAAGCTATAGTAAGCTGGCAAGAACTAAAGAATATTATACAGTTAAGGTTGTTTCTAGGGTTTTGCAACTACTATAGGAGGTTTATAGCACAGTGGTTAAAAAGCATTGAGCCGTTTATAAGGCTAATAAAGAAAGAGGAACCATAGGTTTAGGGTAGCGAATAGAAAGAGCTGTTCTAGAAATTTAAAGAGTTATTTACCTAAGAGCCAGTCCTCAAGATCTATTAACTAAAGTTAAAAACGGTTATTAAGACAGACGCATTAGACTTTACACTAGGAGTATACTTACTATAGAAGCACTAGGACGTATGGCATCCAGTAGCGTATTATAGTTAGAAGATAACACCACTAGAGTTAAACTACAACATCTACAACAAGGAGTTATTAGGTATAGTAGCAGCACTTAAAAAATAGAGAGCATTCTTATAAGGCATAAAGAAACTATTTATGGTTAAAATAGACTATAAGAACCTTACAGGATTCCTAACAACAAAGGAACTTAACCAAAGACAGGTTAGATAGGCGGAAATGCTTATAGAATACCATTTTGAAATTTAGTATACTAAGGGTACAGACAATACACAAGTAGATGCTTTAAGCAGAAAAGCTAAACTATAAAATAACGAAAAGCTATTAGGAGCTTTATTACAAAAGGATTAAGACGGATTAATTAGGTATAATTATCCAAAGATTACAGTAACTAAAGAAAGTCAGGTTTATAAATTACTAGAGAGTAATTAGATATAGAAGATCTAAGAAACATAGGCAGAGGATCTAGACTTAGAGCAATACAAAAATAGAGAAGTAACATATATGCCTAAGTCTATCACAGAAGAATTTATTAAGGAATTCCATAAGGGAATAACACAAGAACATAACGGAGCTATAGGCTTAGTATTAAGACTTTAAAAAGAGTACATTATTTAAAAAATCTGGGGACTAGTAAGATAAATTATAAAGAAATATCCAAATTGCCAGAGGAATAAACTAATAAGGTATAACCTATATAGAGGGCTATAACCTATCAAAATACTAAAAAGACTATAGGAAGTTATATTATAGGACTTTATTATTAAGTTACTAAAGTTAAAAGATCCTATTACAGGATAAGATTATAATATAATCTTAGTAATAGTGGACAAATTAATAAAGTAGGGATACTTTATAGCGTATATAAAAGAGATATCAGCAGAAGATATCGCTAGAATCTATATAAAAGAAGTATTTATAAGGTATAGAGCACTAGATAAGATTATATTAGACAAAAATCTAAGATTTATAGCAGTATTTTAGGAAGTATTTCTGGCAGAATAAGGAGTTCGCGTAGTAACCTCTATAGTATATTATCCGCAGATAGACGGACAAACGGAAAGACTAAACTAGACACTAAAGCAGTATCTAAAACATTATATTAATCACACATAGAATAATTAGGTATTATTATTACCAGTTATATAGTTCACATACAATACAACACCATAAGAAGAAATGGGGATATTACTATTTAAGGTAAATTACGGGTATAAACTAAGAACATTATTATCGCTACATTAAGCAAAAAATGGAGATGTTAATAAATCTTTATATAGACCTTAAAGAAACAGCTAAATTAGTACAAGAACGAATAAAAAGGTACTATAATACTAAGAGATCTAAGGGACCAGATCTTAAGAAGGGAGATAAAGTATAGCTACTATACAAAAATTTTAAGAGTTGACGACTAAGTAAAAAGTTAGGCTATATCAAACTAGGACCTTTCAAAATTATAAAAAGAATTTCATTGGTTATATATAAGTTAAACTTACTAGCCAAAATAAAGATCTACCCTATATAATACGTTGCAATGCTAGAATCAGTATATAGAAACGTTAAACCATTAGTATACAAAGCAGACACGTATAGAGGACAGAAAGAGGATAAATAGCAAGTTTTAAAGATTATTAGTTATAAGGATATAGATAACAAAACATAGTATAAAGTAAAGTAGATAGGCTATAGTAAGACTACCTAGGAACCACTAAGCAACCTAGAGAACGCTATAGGAAAGGTACAGGAGTATTAGAAAAAAGTAGGTTAGGTAATATTAATAAGAAAGAATCGCCAAAAAACGAGTCGCCTAAAGGGGACCTAAGAGGAGCAATTGCCAAGCTACTTAAAGTTGTTTCCCTTATAGGAGAAAAGCCAGTCCTTTTATTACCTAGCTTGGATAGACCCTATTAGACAAGTTTCCACTTCTTAAAACAAACCTTCTTATAAACTCTCTTAAGACAAAGAAGACGGGTAGACGCCGCGATATAAGTATCCAGGGCCTTCTATTCCGCGTCTTAAGAACGTTCTAGCTTAGCCAAGGCAGCTAAGAGCTCATCGTCAAGTTTCGCAGCGGTAGATTAAACACGAGACCCTATAATAAGTCACTTAGGGAACTTAAAGACTGTTAAAAGTTATAAAACGCGTATACTTAGCGTTAAAAGTAGAACAAACGTCGCAGAATAATTAAACGTTTGCTTTAGTGCACTCTAAACAAAAGAAGGGTTGTTGGGAGTTAGGACTTACTAACGCAACACAAACCAACCCCTCTTTCGCACAACGAGAATATGGAGACGGCATTATCTCACCCAGCAATAGTATAGCAGCAACGGTGCGAGCACGACATTGCGCATATAAAGAGGAAGAGGCTTTAGGTATAATAAGTAAGGATATTAACTATCGGGAATGAGGCAAGTTGCCGTCACGCAAGGCATATTGCCGTCACGTGTTAACGTGGCCCTAGCGTGGTAAGAAACCTTAAATTCCTCACCCCTTTCCTTATTCCTATTAAGAATTAATTAACCATTATCATACTATCTACAAACTATAGCTACGTGATATCACCTTATGTTACCAATACTAATTAGTAGTTAACTTTACTGTTATACTATAGAACAGCTAAGTATTCCTAAAAAAAGATAAGCCACTATACTAGTGCTACTCGTGCTAAAGGAAGCTGTTTTTTAAGGTCAGAACTAGTCCTAAACCTTAAATAGAACTCTTCTACGAATCTAAGGATTTAAAGGCCAGAACTGGTCCTAAGCCTTTCCCAGATTATAGACTCTTGCGTCCATTATATAGAACAACACACTTTATAAGTCTTTGTGATTTAAGGCCAGAACTAGCCCTAAGCCCTATAATTACAGATTCTCGTCTAAACGCGTATTAAACAACAATTAATAATCCCTATACTAATAACACCTCCTCTTCTATAACCCTATAACACTTCCCTTTCTCCAAAAACATAGCTAATAACTGGAGAGACTCCTTACTACTAGAGGTAGCCACGTACGCGAAACTCATTAATAAAGATTAGGACGATTTTCCCGTTTTTAATACAACAACCTATATAGTAAAATAAGTTAATAGCTTCCTTCTATACCATATTCTCTTCTACCAAAGTAGATACTACGCCGATGTATAACTATAGGAATATTTTAGGGAGGATTTTATAGGATGGACTGCCGATACTTAGGTACTTGGAAATATTAATATTATCTAGAATTTTTAAGACTTCCTCCGTAGGAATAGGGTATATATTGCTAAGAACAGTAACCCAATTACTAGTAATATTTAGGCCGTTATTATTAGAATAGAGGAGCCAGTATAGACGGAAGCTAAAATTATATATTAACTATAAAAACCCAAAACCAACCAATATTCTTTAGAAGGCAACTTTAATTCATATCTAAACCCCTAGAACGCTACTCTCCTACCTAGAGGTACTCTTCCTCCACCTCCTCCACCGCCTCTACTTTAGCCAACTAGTAAGCCTTTATTACAAGAAGTCACGAATCTAATAAAGGTATATTCAGACAAAGAAAAGAAGTTTAGAGGAGAACTATATAATATACTTAGAACAAAACTACAAGTCTTTTACAACTGTTGCAACAAGGTTAGAATTTAAGGCCACTAGTACCACTACGCTTTCTCTATTATATTAAAGGGACGGGCAGCGATATTCTATTACAACTATATTGCGGGTAAAAACTATAGCTTTAATATAATGCTTTAGCTTACTAGAGCTCACTTTAAGACCAATAAGAATCGCTAACTTTATATATCTAAATAGCGAGAGACTATATTCTAGAGAGTTATTACTTCTAACCCAATAAAGACTCGTTTAGAGTGCCTTTAATTACTCTTTAATAAACTTTAGAAAATCCAACATAGCCTTACCAAAACTTACTAAAATAAGAATAGCTTAAGGGACTAGGTTATTTTAGCCTGCTATAGCGTTCCTAAGTGCAATCTAGCGCTATATATTACGGACGCTTTAAGTACGATGTTACAACTACTTGGGGAAGAGTCGCAGGAAGCTAGTTGGTTAATATAGGCACGGTCCAGGATGGATCCGGTGGAACCATGTAATGAGGAATGGTAAGCGAGTCACATAATATTATACGCAGTGTATAAAGTATACGTAGTGTACGCCTACGTATAACACATATAACACGTACCTTACGTACAAGAGAGGATTTCTTAGGAGTATGGTTGTGTATTTAAAGGACCTTAGTTCCTACCGTAGATAGTTCTCTCCTTATAGTAAATCTTAGAATATAATTGGAGTTAATTTGTTAGGCAACTACTCTACCAGTTATTATTATATTATTGATTTATTCTTACCTATATACCCAGCCTAATAATAGGACCCACCGTAGTTCCTACTACAAGGTTCCGTTACATATTTACTACTAAGGTTATGGTATTAAACAAGATCGAACAATATACCACCCAAAGCACCAGTTACGACAGCGTTGGCGATAGCCATAACCTTAGGACTAGGAGATACCAATATAGCAGATACAGATTCTTAAGTAGTTACGCGAGGTTAGTTACAGGAAATGGTTAATCACTTATAAAACAATAATAGGATACTTAAAGAACGCATTAATAGAATCGGAGCAGCAAAAATCAAGCTACCTTTAATTAAACAATTCTTAGGAGAGAAGTTAAAGCTCAAAGGATTCCTTACGCAAATGCACTTTAAGGTGGTATAGGAAGGAGCGAAGTTAGCAATATCGTTAGATTAAGTAGCCTATGCAGGATTATTCCTAACTAGGAGGGCACTTAAGTGGTTTAAACCATACCTTATGGAAATATAGGCCAATAGCATAACAACTACTAACCAAGACATAAGGTATATATTTGCTAGTTAGAATAGGTTTGTAGAATAACTAACACAGATATTTAAAAATCTAGAGGCCATAACCACAGTGGAACAAAAGCTTTAGAACTTAGTACAACGCACTTTAGCAATTAAGTATATAACACAGTTTCAAACACTAGCTATATAGGTTAAGTGGAATAATAAGGCGCTTATAGTATAGTATAAATAGGGACTTAAGGCTAAAGTCTAGGACGTAATTATCCTAATAGAAGATGCGGATACTCTAAGAGAGTTAATAGACTAGTTAATAAAGATTAATAATAGGATCTACTAAAGGGAATAAGCTAAGAGAGGGCAAGACAGAGTTCTATAGTTATATAAGGCGTAGAGTACGCAACAACAGACATAGAGTTAAAAACTATAGAATGGCGCAGAGCTAATAGACCTAAGCAGTACCAAAGAAACCCAAAGGTGGGAAAAGAAACTATAGAAATCTAGAGGTTAAGGATTAAGTAATTAAAGGACCCAGAAGTAGAGGCCAAACCAGGGATCTTAGTAGTAGAAGACGTTTAGGCGGACTCTATAGCAAGAAAAATGGTTTAAAGATAGGGCTTATATAAATTACGGAAAATAAGGTTATTTCGCTAAAGACTATAGAGGTGGTTAGAGTAACTATATGGTAAAGGGAACAAGGCTAGTAGACAGCACGTATGTATAGAGGGATAATAGTACACTGCGAGGAATAAAAGAGTGTTTAATTAATAGTTTTGTGTATTATTACAATAACGCATACTAAATTTATAAGGACGCTAAGTATAGCGCAAGCTATTAGCTATAGGAGCCATTATTATCTAAGTTTAGAGGAACCAACAAACCAGCTCATAAATCGGATATTAAGGACGATAAATTTAATATAGGCGAAGCATTTACCAATAATAAGGTAATAAAGGCAGCTTACTAGGAGCATACAGATCTTAAAGAAGTTAAAATAGAAGTAGAGACTAAGACCATTATAAAACAAGGTTTAGTAACGGATGTTATAACACCATTAGATACAATTTCTATCGCTTTATAAGATAATAGGAGCAATATTTAGAAGAAACTAAGCAAGTAGACAACTACTAGTGCTAGCTTATTACTTAATAAAGGCAAAAGGCCACAGGCTTAAGATTCTTAAGAAGAGATAAGAGAAGCTTAAGATTTTTAAGACAAGATAAGACACACCTAAGGACCCATAACGGATAAAAACCAATAGAAAAGGGCAGCTACTTAGTTTAGTAACAAACAAATAAGTATAGGACGCAAGTTTAAGAACTACAAGTTTAGAGAACAAATAAGAACGTTAGTAATCCTAGGGGAATGCAGTATTTAGCCTAAAGATTAAACAGTTAATACCAGAATTAAAAAGCAAAACAACTATAAAGATCTAGCTGCAAGACGCAGAAAATAAGAAACTATGGATAAGTTCAAAACAAGAATTATTATATAGCAAGAGTAAAAGCTAGACAAGAGGTTAGCTATGCTAAGTTATATAAGGGATAGAGCACCTATATGAAGAGTTATTAATAGGCTAAGTGCAGGAATACCTAGGGTAAAATAGTTAGACAAACTGGAATAAAAAGAGGATCTAGATATCCTAACTAGGTTCAAAAAAAGACATACCAAAGAATATTATAATATAGTAATAATAAGGTACTTTCTAATAAATAAACCATATACACTAAACCAGTTGTACGGAAAGTAGTATAGGCAATAACATAGTAATAAATAGGAAGACTTTTATATATGGCTAGATAAGAAAGTTGTCTAAGACCAACCTATTACGGAAAAACACATAAGTTATATCAAAGGAGCGTTAATTATAACGTTAAGGAACCTAGAAGAAGGATCTAGGGACTAGAGAAGTAAGTAACAAATCTTAGTACCTATAGTAGAAATACTAGTGGTTAGGACAACTAGGTATAGGTTTAAACTTAAGGATAAAGATAAACTAAGAGTTGACCCAAAACATACAGCGCATTATATACTATCGTGGATAGCTTGTGTAGATAACACGTGTAATATATATAGAGCACTAAAAGATAAAAACCGGAAGTACCTAGTAAGGATATATTAGGCACTAGAGGAAAAAAGGTTTAGGAATACTAAGTATATATATAAATGGCACCTAGTAGAAGTATAAGGTTAAGGAGACTTAACACTTTAACCAGAAAGATTCCTTACGGAAAAATACCTAGACAGATAATAGTAGTGGGAGTGCCTAAAGAACACTTATCTATGGCATATAGAGGAAAAGAAACGAACTAAGTATTAGCCTAAGTTGGACTAAGTATAGGCAGGATCTAGCAGCTAATAGTTAGAAAAAGGGGAGGCGCATAGAACCAGAGAGAACTAGTGTTAAAGCCTTAAACCCTTAAAGAAATTCAAGGTTAATACCTAAACTTATAAGCTAAATAGCAAGATTAGCAATTTAAAGCGTTGGTAGACAGTGGAGTAACTAGGAACCATATATTACCAAAGGTAGTAGAAAGGATGGGGTTACCATATAGACAAAAGGAACACCTATATCCACTTATAACAATTTTAGGAGATTAGATAGCCTATAAAGGAGGCATTATTAATCTTAAAACAGGACCTATTTAGTTAACTATTAAAGGAAGACCAGTTAAAATATCTTTTAATATCCTACTGTTAGGACAGGACGAGGCAATACTAAGAATACCTTAGTTATAGAAGTACAATCCAAAGATTAATTAGGTTATAGGTTAGGTTAATATTAAAGATACTCAACGGCGCAAAGTGCGACAATAAACCAAGTTGGTATAGTACCAAGTCAGAGCAATATATAAGGAGACTAAGCATAGCCTAAGTTATATACCAAAGAGATACCACAAGTATAGTAAAAAGTTATGGTTACTAGAAAGTAAAAAGCTGTTAAAGCATATAGCATAGGACTATAAGATAGAATTAGAAGAGGGAATAAGTCTAAAGTTCTTTCTAATCTATAAGCTTACTAAAACGGAGTTAGTAGCGCTTAAGGAGTTTATCCAGGAGAACTTACGCAAGGGATATATTAGACCGTTATAGTTATTAGCAGAATATCTAGTACTATTTATCCCAAAGAAAAACGGAAAACTTAGAATGTGTATAGACTATAGATAGTTAAATAACATTACTTAGAAGGATAGGTATTCTTTACCCTTAATTAGCAAAATTTAAGATAGGATAGGCAACGCAAAAATCTTTACGAAGATAGATCTAAAATAGGCGTACTATTAGATTAGGATCAAGGAAGGCAATAAATAGAAGGCGGCCTTTAGGTCAAAGGAAGGACTATATAAACCATTAGTTATACAATTCGGGCTTATAAACGCACTAGCAACGTTCCAGAAGCAAATTAATAGTATATTAGGAGAACACCTTGATAAGTTTGTTATAGTATACCTTAACGACATTATTATCTACTTAGAGAACAAGGAAGAACATAAAAGACACATTAAATAGGTCTTAAAGAGACTATAGGAAGAACAGATACCAATATCAATTAAAAAATACAAGTTCTTTATAGTGAAAACCAATTTTATAGGATTTATTATTAAACTAGGAAAAATTAGAATGGACCTAAAGAAAGTTAAAGCTATAGTAAGTTGGCAAGAACTAAGGAATGTTACGCAGTTAAGGTCGTTCTTAGGGTTTTATAACTACTATAGGAGGTTTATAGCACAGTGGTTAAAAAGCATTAAGCCATTTATAAGGCTAACAAAGAAAGAGAAACCGTGGGTTTAGGGTAGTGAATAAAAGGAGCTGTTCTAGGAACTTAAAGAGTTGTTTACCTAAGAACCGATTTTTAAGATCTATTAACCAAAGTTAAAAACAGTTGTTAAGATAGACGCATTAGACTTCGCACTAGGAGTATGTTTGCTATAAAAGCACTAGGACGCATAGCATCCAGTAGCGTACTATAGTTAGAAAATGACACCACTAGAGTTAAACTATAACATCTACAATAAGAAGTTGTTAGGTATAGTTATAGCACTTAAGGAATAAAGAGCCTTCTTGCAAGGCACAGAGAAACCATTTATGGTTAAGATGGACTATAAGAACCTTACAGGATTCCTAATAACAAAGGAACTCAACCAAAGATAGGTTAGATAGGTAGAAATACTTATAGAATACCATTTTGAAATTTAGCATACTAAGGGTACAGATAATGCACGAGCAGACGCTCTAAGTAGAAAAGCTAAACTATAAAGTAACAAAAAGCTAAACTATAAAGTAACAAAAAGCTATTAGAAGCTTTATTGCGGAAGAATTAAGACGGATTAATTAGGTACAATTATTTAAAGATTGCAGCAACTAAGGAAAATCAGATCTATAAGTTACCAGAGAGTAATTAGATATAGAAGATCTAAGAAGTATAGGTAGAGGATCTAAACTTAGAGCAATATAAAAACAGAGAAGTAACATATGTGCCTAAGCCTATTACAGAAGAGTTTATTAAGGAATTCTATAAGGGAATAACATAAGGACATAACAGAGCTATAGGCTTAGTATTAAGACTTTAGGAGGAGTACATTATTTAAGAAATCTAGGGACTAGCAAGATAAGTTATAAAGGAATATTTAGATTACCAAAGGAATAAACCAACAAGGCATAAGCCGTATAGAGGGCTATAACCTATTAAGATACCAGGAAGACCATGGGAAGTTATATTATAGGACTTTATTGTTAAGTTACTAAAGTTAAGAGATCCTATTATAGGACAAGATTATAACGCGATTTTAGTAATAATAGATAAGCTAACAAAGTGGGGATACTTTATAGCATATACTAAAGAGATATCAGTAGAAGATATCGCTAGAATCTATATAAAGGAAGTATTCGCAAGACACGGAGCACTAGATAAGATTATATTAAACAGAGATCTAAGGTTTATAGCAGCGTTTTAGGAAGTGTTTTTAGCAGAACAGGGAGTTCGCGCAGTAATATCTATAGTATATTACCCGCAGATAGACGGATAAACGGAAAGACTAAACTAGATACTAGAATAGTATCTAAGGCATTATATCAACCACGCACAAAATAATTAGGTATTGTTATTACCAGTTACACAGTTTACATATAATACAACACTATAAGAAGGAATGGGGATATTACTATTTAAGGTGAATTATGGATACGAGCTAAGAATATCGTTATCGCCACATCAAGTAAAGAAGATAAGTAACACAGCTAAATAAAGAATAGAGACGTTAATAAATCTTTATATAGACCTTACGGAAATAGCTAAACTAGTATAAGAACAAATAAAAAGGTACTATAATGCTAAGAGATCTAAGGGACTAGATCTTAAGAAGGGGGATAAAGTATAGCTACTATATAAAAACTTTAAGAGTTAACAACTAAGCAAGAAATTGGACTATGTTAGACTAGGACCTTTTAAAATCAAGCAAAGGATTTTATTGGTTATATATAAGTTAAACCTACTAGCCAAAATGAGGATCTACCCTATATAATATGTCGCAATGCTAGAGCTAGTATACGGGAATATTAAGCCACCAGTCTATAAGGTAGACATATATAGAGGACAAGAGGAAGACAAATAGTAAGTTTTAAAGATTATTAGTTACAAGGATGTAGATGACGAAATATAGTATAAAGTAAAGTAGATAGGCTATAGTAAGACTACCTAAGAACTACTAAGTAACCTAAAGAACGCTATATAAAAGGTAAAGGAGTATTAGAAGAGAGCAGGTTAAAAAGCGTTAAAAAAGAATCGCCAAAGAATAAGTTACCTAAGGGGGACCTAAGAGGAGCAATTGCTAAGCTACTTGGAGTTATTTCCCTTATAGGAGGAGAACTAGTTCTTTTGTTACCTAGCTTATTAAGACCCTATTAAACAAGTTTCTACTCCTTAGAATGAACCTTCTCACAAACCTTTTTAAGATGGGTTAACTGAGTGAATGTAACCTACTAAGACTTAAAGGAGTGACGTTAAGCCTTAAGGGCCTAAGCGGTCTCTTTAGCAGAACGGTAGAGTTTGGCGCGTGCGGCAGCCAACTCGGATTTAAGCTTTATAGTGGCAGACTAAACACAAGACCCTATAATAAGTTACTTAGGGAACTTAAAGACTGTTAAGAGTCATAGGACGCGTATACTTAGCATTAGAGATAGAGTAAACGTTATAGGATAATTAAACGTTTGCTTTAGTGCACTCTAAATAAAATAAGGGTTATTAAGATGAAGGACTTACTATTATAATATATACTAACCCTACTTTTGTATAACAAGAACACAAAAATAACATTATCTTACCAAGCAACAGTATGGCAGCCATAGTGCGAGCACAACGTTGCACTTATAAGGAAGAAGAAACTTTAGGTATAATAAGCAAGGATATTAACCTAGTTAATTAGACGGACATTACACCTCTAGTAGATAACTTAGAGATATTAGGAATCTTCAAGGATAAAAATAAAGAGGAGGGAGATAGTATTACAGACGCTTTAAGTACGATGTTATAACTACTTGGGGAAGAGTCGCAGGAAGCTAGTTGGTTAATATAGGCACGGTCCAGGATAGATCCAGTGGAACCATATAATAAGGAATGGTAAGCGAGTTATATAATATTATACACAGTATATAAAGTGTACGCAGTGTACGCCTACGTATAATACGTATAACACGTACCTTACGTACAAGAGAGGATTTCTTAGGAGTACGGTTGTGTATTTAAAGGACCTCAGTCCCTACCATAGATAGTTCTCTCCTTATAGTGAATCTTAGAATACAATTAGAGTTAATCTATTAGGCAACTACTCCACCAGTTATTATTACATTGTTAATTTATTCTTACCTACATACCTAGCCCAATAATAGGACCCACCGTAGTTCCTACTACAAGGTTCCGTTACACTATACAAACCTATAGATATATTTAAAGGAGTATATACCAAGCTACGCTCCGCCGTAGGTACTATAATATAAATATAAGAATCTTAATAGTTCTATACCGAAAACCCTACCCAACTAAGTATTCCCGACCAATATAATTATAACTAGACTAACCGAATATATAGTAGCCATAGTAGGGAATACAGCAAAGGGTATAATTAATATTAACTATAAGGCAATTATGGAGGTCCTTATAGAGGTTTATTTTAAAGTAATCACTAAAAGAAGTGCTATGTTTATAAGAAGCTAAATTGCCAGTTAACTAAATACTCCCTTAATAAGCAAAAGGAGGTATATAACAAGTTTTATTAGAGTGCAAGAAACGTTGAAAATTATAAAGTTACTATAGCCTACTTCCAAAGCTTCCTGGTTTAATATAAAGGCGTAGAAGATCTTAAGGGTAAGGTTAATAAGACCGAACAGCTCCTTATAGATATAGAAATTAAGGACTACTCTTCTAACCAATACTTCACTGAGTATGGTGAGGTAGATAGTATATAAACTGTTACTATTCTTAATAACTAATCTACGCTCCATTCTATCACAAAGTCAGATATCTTTAATAAGCCAAAGGAAAGCTCCGCGTTCTCCTTTAATAACAAATACTTAGCAAACGTCTTCTATAGTATTATACCAGATACTAGAGCCGCAGGAGTATCTATAGTAGGAGAACCTTAAGTTTAAGCCCTTTAGCAGCTTAATAGCTCTATTTAGATTAACCAATTAACAGTAGGCCAATATATAATACGCTTTAGCAAGGGTACCGCAATCTCTCTTAGCACAATTAGGGTCCAAACCCCCTTAGGATATATTACTTTCCATATTATTCCCATAAACACTCCGTTTCTATTCTGCATTAGGGATATAGATAAATTAGGCGTTAAGCTCAATAACCTTAAGAATATACTTATATAGGGAGATAATCGGGTGCCTATTATACACAAGTAGGGTCACCCTTGGCTGCTCCTTTAATAACCAGAAAGGAGTATTGCTTAGAGCCATTTAACTAAGTTAGAGTTACGTTAACTATACTATTATTTTAGCCACCTATCCGTTTACCAATTGCTTAGGGTTCTTCAGCGAGCAGGTTATAAAGTTAAGGTTAAGGCAATTAAGTATCTTATAAAGTACTACTATTACTGCTAAATAAACCAGAAGTCCCCTAGCCGATTTAAGTTCACCCTTAAAGATAACTATAACTTTAACTTTTATATTATTGTTAACGTTATATATTTTAGTAGTAAGCTAGTACTCTAAGTTATTAACTTCTTAACCTCCTTCTAAGCCGCACGTTTCTTAAAGGATATATTAGCTAGGAACACATAGGATACCCTTTAATTATACTAGATTAATGTCTACCTAGAACCCCCTAATTAAATCGTCTATAATATAGGAAAGAACTTCTCATCTATAGAGTTTCGATAATAGATAATGGCAATGGCAATTAAGGTTAAGGAAGTCCCTATTAAGGCACATAATAGTATCGGAAAAGTAAAGCAATATTACGCGCTATTATACCGCGTATATAAGATTATCTCTTTAGAACTAAAGGACGCTAGTAAAGAACTTACCTTATAAATAGCTATTAAAGCTATTAATGATTCTGCTAGCCCGGATAGACTTATACCCATATTACTAGTCTTCAGCGCCTACCCTTAAATAACTAATAATTCTCTACTATCTCCCTCCGTTGTGCAATAAGCTAAGGCTATTTGCAAGGCAATAAAGGAGGTATGACATCTCTACACTATACGCCAAGTCAACAACGTATTAGGAATAAGAAATAGCCTAAATACCTTAACTATACTTAATCTGCCACTCCAGTCTAAGGTACGCATATGGCGTAAAAAGGGAGGATAGTTAGGCCTATATTAACTCATTACAATTAATGGCCAGACTTGCACTATTTAGATGCCTTACAGACCCACTTAATTCCATTTAACTGTTATTAAGCCTTACTACAAAGATAACAGTTCTAAGCCTTTATAGGATACCATAGAAAATGCCCTAGAGGAGAGCCACGATTAATATACTCTAAAAGGCGACCATAATTCTAATATAATTATAGTAAATACGCCGCAACCATAACGCGGTAGAGGTCGTCTAAAGGGATTACAAAATCGCCAACATTTTATTAATTTTAAAGAGCAATTTATTACCGCTATTAAGAATAAAGTTAAGCTGTTAATGGCCTTTATAACAGCCAAGGAGAAGGCTAACTTTAAACTCGCAAAACAACTCTAAAAGGAAGGTTATATTATAACTCCAGAAGCTCCTTTCCAAGCATCTAATAAGTAGGAGATCGATAGTTTTATTACAAGAGAAGTTTTTAAATTTAAGAAATATAACCCTACTAAGTTTAATAAAGTTTGTATCTTTAAATTAAGAATAGTTAATAAAATTACGGGTAAAGCTACTAACGCCCTATTTAAGAAATTAAGGCTTGTTATCTAAGGTTACAATAATAATAGTAAAAAGGTAATTCTTATACAATCTCCTATAATTTAACAAGCTAGTTAGTAAGTTATTATTGCACTAGCTCCCTCCTTAATAAAGAATAAAATAGCGGTTTATTTGCGAGATATTATTTAGGCCTACACCCAATTAGAGACGCACCTTTAGCGCTTAATATTGGCATACCTTCTAGAGCAAATTCGTTACCAATATCCTGAAGATACGATTATGGTTATACTTAAGCCATTATATAGAATTGTAGAGGTAGGAACCCATTAGTAGGCTACCTATAGCAAGCACTATAAAGAGAAGCTTTTAATAACTACTTCTATATTTAACCTATGCTTCCTAATTATAACTATAGGAACTCCATTTAGAATTGTTAGCATATAAACTAATAATATAATTATCTTAGGAGACAACCAATTCTTAGCTCTTAAAGAAGATAAGTTAATAAAGGCAAATCTTATAACAAAGCCAAAGGAAAAGCTTAATTTAATAACACTATTACTCTTTAATAGATGCACCCTCTTCCTAAACAAGGATTCTATTGCTTTGCGCTAAAAGGGTTAAGGTAAGAAAATTAACATTATTAATACTAATTCTCTAAAGCAAGGATATATAGAGCAACGCGCTTATAGAGCTTATATTGCTTCTATCTATTAACCCAAGGCTTTATTTAATCTCTTTATTGCCGCCTAACACCAGGAACCAACTAAGGACGACGTTCTTACCCTAAATAAACGTTTTTCCTGGCAAATAAACCATCTTGATTAGGGACTACTCTATATACCTATTAATCTTCCTACCGCTAAGCTCTTTATATTTATTAATAGATTGTTTGTAAATAACAAAGATTTTAGCTCCTAGTTAGAATATAAGATTATTATTATAAACGAATTTACTAAAGAGAATAACTTTATAATCTATAGCAATCTTATCTATTAGAGCTTAACTAAGAGTAAGCGCATTACTTAAAGCGTTCTAGCGTTAGAGATATACGGAATAGTTAGCGGAGTTAACATAGTAATTGCAATTAGAACTACCCTAAAGATAATTTTAGATTAACTTAAATTTCCTATTATCCCTATAATCATATGCACCAATTTATACTCCCTCTATAAGTGCTTAGTTAAGCTTAGTACTATAAAGAAAAAGCGCCTTATAATTAATATTATAGCACTTTATTAATCCTATAAATAGCAAGAACTCTTTAAGATTTAATAGATTAACAGTTAAAATAACCTAGTAGACGTAATAATAAAGGCAAACCCAAACAAGGCTCTAGAAACGTTTATCAACACAAACACTCTATATATATAAGTTAAAGGTTAGGTTAAAAGGGAGTAGGAGTATAATATTCTATAAACCTTAACTTAAACCAGCCAATTAGGATTTTCTATCCCTAAGATAGAAAATTGCTATTAGCTCGCTTACTACTAGCGCCTTAGCGGCCCACCCGTCTTTACGTTATCCGCTAAATTCTGCCAACTGCCGCATTGTCGCATATTGTCGCATATTGTTTGGTATTGTTATATACTATCTGGTATTATCGCATCCTATCTGTTTATATATATATAGATGGCAACCACAAAAAGAAGAGTTGCTAGTGTTGGGAATAAGGTAAGTTGCTATTACGCGAGGCATATTGCCGTCACGTGTTGACGTGGCCCTAGCGTAGTAAGGAACCTTAAGTTTCTCACCCCTTTTTTTATTCCTATTAAGAATTAATTAACCATTATCATACTATCTACGAACCGTAGCTACGTAATATCACCTTGTGTTACCAACATTAACCAAATTAATTAAACGGACATTACACCTCTAGTAGACAACTTAGAGATGTTAGGAATCTTTAAGGATAAAAATAAAGAGGAGGGAGATAGTATTACAGACAGCTTAAGTACAATATTATAACTACTTGGGGAAGAGTTGGAGGAAGCTAGTTAGTTAATATAGGCACGGTCTAAAATGGATCCGGTAGAACCATATAACAAGGAATAGTAGCCGAGTTATATAACGTGCTACGTAAGGAACGTAGGGAACGTAGTAAACGTATATACCTTATATATAACACATACCTTACGTATAAGGGAGGATTTCTTAGGAGTACGGTCGTGTATTTAAAGGACCTTAGTCCCTACCGTAGATAGTTCTCCCCTTGTAGTGAATCTTAGAATACAATTAGAGTTAATCTGTTAGGCAACTACTCCACCAGTTATTATTACGTTGTTGACACTGTTCTTACCTATATACCCAGCCCAATAATAGGACCCACCGTAGTTCCTGCTACAAGGTTCCGTTACACCTTTGTAAATAGATAGTCCTTTACGGATTAATACACAAAATAGACAGTATCTCCTTAAATAGTTAGAAAAGAGCTATATAGGCCAATAATCTCTTATAATAACTTAAGATTATCGGCCATATCCTTAAGCATCTCAACAAGAGATATTAGCTCTTTTAGTGTAATAGGTTAGTATATGATCGCGATTAAGGCTAGTATCCGCTTATAGAGATTAGTATTGTCCGATTTGCATATCTACTCTATTATTCGCTTATAAAGAGAATCCAGTCCAGGTGGAAATGCGTTTAACTTTGTAAGAGTATTCCATTGTGGGATCTTCTTAAGGTTTTGGCACACTAAAGCTACCCAGAGGAAGGTAGTATTTGTATAGAAGGACAGATGGTCTAGCATAGCGTCTCTTGTTTTATAGTCATACTTCTTTTCCTACGCCGGCTGAGTTACCTTATACCGGATATATATACGGATAGCTATAGATATAGACTCTGCATTTAGCTTAAGGCTTAGCCTTATCTTATACCCCGTCCTCTATAGACGTTCCTTAATGTCGGGCTAGTTACGGCTAGAGACGACCCACTTAATATAAGGAGATATAGACGACTTCCATATAATAAAATCTAGCAGTTTTAGTAAGTTTACTACGCATTCGTTAAGCGCATTAATAATTAAGTATATACTGTTTAAGCTTAGGTCTTATAGGATGTTTGTAAAGATCTTAGACAAGACAACCCAGGCATTTATATCCTTAAAGAGCATTTTCCCTGCGCAATTATGCTTCTTTCGTATATAAGAGATAAGCGATAGCTGTTAATTAATAAGCAAATATATTAGACCTTGCAGCACGGCTATAGCGTTATTAATCCGCGAGTTAGTGGCCTAGTAGAAAAAGTAGGATAGAAGAGCCGTTCTAGCCATTAACTTGTGCAGCTCGTTGGTAATACCGCAGAGTAGCATTATTTTGCCTTTGCCAGGATCGCCCTTAATCCATAGTAGTTGGGTCTGCTTATTGTTATACTATTATTAGAAGTTGGAGTTTTCTAGGATCCAGCGGTATAAGTCCTTTAGTAAGCTACCCTTGATGTCTTTAATCCGCTTTTTATTATTACGGGGATCGGTAAGGTGTAAGTCTTGGATACATTTCTCTAGCTTATTAATCTTATCCATAAGCCGTTTAAACGCCCTTACTGTCCCTTTGCTATAGATAGGCGGTATATAGACATCGAAAATGCCTAGTAATAAGTACGCTTTATCTTCTTTGAGCTTAGTCTGGCGGTGTTCTATCCATAATAATTGCTTGTTGACGCTAAACTGAGATAAAGGGGCTCCTTAAAGCGCTAACCCTAGAATATTTGTTATCTTGTGAATTTGTTGTATTAAAGAACTTTTATTACCAAGTCGCTTGCATTCCCGGGAGAAGAATTCCACTGAGCTTGGGGCAAGAAGCTCTTGGAGCGTCCAACCTTGAGTGAACCATCTGCTTTTCCGGAGAGCTGATTCCCACGGCCGCGGATCAAACTTATCGTTGGTGCCAAAGGGAGGGCTGGAGACATCCGATAAATAGACGTAGCATCGAGTCGCGTTGCGGTACCAGCGAAACATGGAGTTAATAGCCCGCGAGAGTTCGGCGTGATTTGTTTTGTCAATACAACAGGTGTCGATCCAAAAGTATTGCAAGTCGTCTTGTGCAGCCTGTTCTCCACAGAACTGGATCTTCTCATAGCCAGGCTTATCCTTGCCAGTGCCATTTGTTATATCTTCGAACGTGACCTCCTCAGTATCTGCTCCCCATGTGTGCGAAAGTATCGCATAGGGAGGGATTGCCTTGTCGCCAACTAAATCCTCAGTAAGACTGAACTCGCCAGTGTTGCTGCGTCGCAAAAGACGCATTGCTTCGCATGGAGCTGGACGGGGGCAAGCGGTAGGGTTTTGGCCGGGTTCAAAGGCGGCAGCCTAGCTAAAGAGACGAGCACGGCAACTCGCTCGTCCGTTGAGCATATCAATCTTAGCTATCGAGGTCAGCTAGCATACAGGAAGATAGGACGCTGAGCTATACCACAGAATCGCGTCTAAAAGCGAGACAGTGCAAGAGTGCTGTGAGCTGATTCTACCGTGCCTTGCCATATCCTTGGTTTTGTGAGGAGCGAGTTAGAACAAGCTCAGCTCGGGGCGGGGTGGGGCTGATCGCACAGCCCACAGTGTGGCGCGGTAAGGCTGAGATGGAGCAGTCAGGCTTCAGCAGAAGGCGAATTTGTAGGCGACTAGACTGAATATGGTTATATCTTGAAAAGTGGACGAACACCTTAGTGACGCTAGCAGGGAGGACGGCTGACCCGCACCTGCCATACCCTTGTAAGCCGCTTGAAGATAGAGGGTGGGGAATATAGTTTTGTAACGTATACAAAAGCTCACTATTAGCGCTCTTTAAACACGTGTATTTTAGATCTAACGCTTTACTGGAAGTATAAAGTAGAAAGTTTGCAGCAGCGTAGTAGAAAGGTACCAGTCTTAAGTTGAGTTATATACAATTTTGCACCAAAGGCCCTCGGACGGCAACTAAGGCGTGATCATTAATAACAGGCCTGGTTGCTGTCTAAGTCACTCACTGAGATAAGTCATAGGTGTATTGATAGCGATTACAGGTGTTCCCGCTTCGGTGCCAAGAATTTGGTGGCAGCTGCCCGTCGACCTCATAGTATGTTATTGGATTAAAATATGAGTGTCTCACTATATACCCTATACATACTTATATATAAAAGTAAGAAAGGGGTGCTGATCACAGGACTTCGTGCTTTAGTGCGTTGCAGGCATTGAATGTGGGTGTTTGGGGGTGGATAAGGAGGTCTTAAAGGGGGCTTTATTTTGATTTTGACGCGTCAACGATGAAACGAATCGAGCCTTGGCCCAATAGACAAAGAATTCTTATTTCCTGTCTCACCCCTTAGACTTCCACGGCTAAGCCATCAAGTTCTCACCATTGTTTCCGTGCACTCAGTTTCAATTTTGCCCGAGGGGTGGATATTCAGCAATGCCGCGCCCCAGTCGTAAACGCGTTGTAGAGGAAATCGACCTCACGGGCGACGACGACGTCCAGATCCTCTCCTCGCGTCCTTCCTCCCAAACTGCCCAGTCTTCCAATTCGCGGCCTCCCAAGCATGCTCGCACCTCCGACTCTCGCCGTCCCACCAACCCCAGCCCTCACAGCAGCTACCAGGGCTCCTCGCAAGCCTATCCGTACGCGCTTGATGATGACGAAGATGAAGAGGACGGCGCGGCTGAGGCGCCAGAGCTGAGCCAGAACTATAATGACGTGGCGTTCCGGTATGAGCGGTATGGGGTTCTAGCGACGAAGATCGTAGGGGTTAGGTACTATAGTGGTGTAGCGACAGTTGGGGAGATGGTGGTGTTGCAGAGAGAGCCACATAATCCGTATGATGCGAATGCTATACAGGTGATTCACCTATCATCTTACTCTGTCCTCAGGTATTTTTGGGGTTTGGGAGATAAGAGGTCTAATATCTGGGGTTACAGGTCCAGAACGTGCAGCGCGCCCAGATCGGACATATCCCGCGCAACATGGCGGCGAAGCTGGCAAGGTATATGGATAGTCGCAGTTTGCTGATTGAGGGATATATCACCGGCAGGAAGGAGGCATTTGATTGTCCAATTGAGCTCAGGCTGTATGGGACGAGTGAGCCGGTGGAGAGGAGGAATCTAATCGTGCAGATGAAGTCAGATCGGTTGCCGGTCGGCGATGCGAATACTAGGGAGAGAGAGCAGGCGATGGCCGAGAAGGAGAGGCAGAAGATGCTTGCGCGGGCGGCCAAGGCGGCCAAGAAGAACAGTGGGGCCGTTGTGGGGGGTGCGCAGGGGATGCAGTGGGAGAATGGGATGGGAGAGTATGTTGCTGGTATGTTCTTGTGGATGGGAGGTGTCTTAAATATATGGTGGTTTTGTTATAATGTATACGCGGCTGACTTTCCAAAGGTTCCTCTCAAGGTTTGGGTCTAGGTCCTAGCATGGACGATATAATTGGAGGCAGTGAGCGCTTCAATCCTAGAAATATTGAGCAGATGGCAGAAAGGTTTGGGATTAAGGAGGAAGACTTGGTGAGATCGCTTCGTGCAGCCGAGTATGGTTTATCACTGACATACTTTCAGGCGAAAATGCCAATGGCGGAGCAACCCAAGGGCTTGCTTGCTCAACTTCATCCATTCCAACGCCAGGTAATACCAAAATTCCCAATAGGATATGCTCATACTCATAATCATATTAGGGTCTCAAATGGATGCTCGATAAGGAGAGCCCCCAACTTCCTTCAGCCGGCTCAAAGGATGTGGTACAGCTCTGGACACGGCATCTCAGCGAAGCCAACACATTTACTAACCTCGCAACGAATTACTCTATCAAGAATCAGACCCCCGAATTTGCCAGCGGTGGTATCTTGGCTGATGACATGGGGCTAGGGAAGACTCTTCAAGTGATATCCCTCATTCTCGCCGACAAGGCTCTTAAAGGTAAAGCCGCTGGTGTGTCTGGTGCAACATTGATACTTGCTCCCGTCAGTGTCATGAGCAATTGGAGCTCTCAGGTTTGTCCTCGTCATTTTCAGATTTCATTGCATATAATTCTAACGCAACCCTAGATGAAGAAGCATATCCACGAGGAGCATGCGCTGCGAGTTATGTTCTATCATGGCACTCGGAAGAAACCCATTAATCCAAAGGAAATCGGAAACTATGATGTTGTTATTTCCACCTATGATACTGTTTCTTCAGAGTGGTGGTCCCAGAAAAATCCAACAGCACCCCGGAAAGATGGGTAAGTCTGCCAAACGGCATCGGTGTAATGGTGAGCTAATTCCGCAGTGTCTTTTCTGTCCAGTGGCGCCGTATCGTCCTAGATGAAGGACACAGCATCAGGAACCCAAGCGCCAAGCGAACATGTGCAGCAATGAATCTTCTAGCCCAGTCGAGATGGGTTCTGACAGGTATGCTTGAGCACCTTCGGTCCCCACATTTTTCGTTAACTGACAATTTTAGGTACTCCGATCATCAACACGCTGAAAGATTTATTCTCTCTTGTGAAGTTTTTACGTCTTTCGGGTGGTCTCGACCGCTTCGAACTATTCCATGGCGCTATTATTCGACCTGTGAACCAAGGAGATAACCGCGGGAATTTTCTGCTTCAATTACTTATGAGTGGGATCTGTTTGAGACGCAAGAAGGAGATGTCGTTCATCGATCTTCGTCTCCCGGAACTCTCTGAATACGTTCACCGCATTACCTTCTTACCACACGAAAAGGAGAAATATGATGCCCTTGAAGCACAAGCCAAGGGCACCCTCGACACTTATCGTTTGCGCTCGGCTAGGGGTGGTGTCGCGGCCGCTGCAGCTTACCGCCATCTCCTTGAAATCCTCCTCCGCCTGCGCCAGACTTGCAACCACTGGAAACTTGTAGGCGAAGCACGCTTCGAGTCCATCATGGAGCAGCTAGAGGAGCAAGGATCCGTCGACCTCACTCCCGAAAACAAAGTGGCACTGCAGGCGATGCTGCAACTCAGTATCGATTCGCAAGACGACTGCCCCGTCTGTCTCGAAGTGCTCACCGAGCCCGTCATCACGCGGTGCGCGCACGTCTTCTGCCTCGCCTGCATCGAGCGCGTCGTCGACACGCAGCACAAATGCCCTATGTGCCGCGCCGAAATGGAGTCGATCGCCACGACCATCGTGAAGCCGGCCAAAGAAGCGCCCGCGCCGCCCCCGCCCACGCAGGCTGAGCTCGCGGCGCAGGACGTCGAGGACAGCGGCAGCAGCAGCAAGGTCGAGGCCCTCATGTCGATCCTCAAGGCCTCGCAGAAGGACCCGAGCAAGGGCAACAAGACGATCGTCTTCAGCCAGTGGACGTCGTTCCTGGATATCCTCGAGCCGCACCTCCGCGCTGCCGGGATCAACTTCACGCGCATCGACGGTTCCATGCCGGCATCCGCGCGCGATCGCGCCCTCGAGGCCCTTGATTTCGATCCCGTCTGCGCTGTCATGCTGGCTTCGCTGGCTGTATGCAGCGTTGGGCTGAACCTGGTCGCGGCTAACCAGGTCATCATGGCGGACTCGTGGTGGGCGCCGGCTATCGAGGACCAGGCTGTTGACCGCGTGCACAGGCTGGGTCAGAAGCGTGAGACGACAGTGTTTCGACTGGTGATGGAGGGGAGCATCGAGGAGAACGTGCTCAGGATTCAGGAGGAGAAGCGGAGGTTGATGGGGCTGGCGTTTGCGGAGAAGGAGGGGGGACGGAAGAAGAGGGCGGGCAGGGGACTAGCGGATGTGGAGAGGTTGCTTGGTTGAATGAAATGCATGGGTTGAAGGAGTAATGTCGTTTGTTGACTATTGTGAGTAATGAGGTGCTAGGGTTTATCTGGATAGGGCGTCTCATGGGACTTGAAAGGCGTAAACGGAGGCGGCGACAGGGGTGCGGTTTACTAGTCGGCTAGGTGGTCTACATTAGTGTTTATAATCAAAATTTCGACTTCTTTGGTTCTTCAATCATATCAGCACCTTCTCTCTCAATTTTGTTCTCTATAATCGCTCTATTAGCTCGTGCTAGTCTAACTTGATATTTCCAATTGTGATAGGGTCAACCTAATCCGCTCTCTAAGGCGGAAATTAAATTTCTAGCAAGCTTTAGCTAAAAACGCCCTTGAATGCCGCATTTACCAACTCGGGATCCGTCCGCTTTGTTCTAAGAAAAATTAAAGCGAGATGATGACAGGAGGAGCCCACCGCTGGCAAACGTCGCGTTCTCAATCGTAACGCAAGTTCCATGGCGGCCAGTCTCGTTTCCTCATAAATAATAGTCTGAAGTGCGTCATGCGGTCCGTGAGTTTTCAATCTTCAAAACGAGGATGTCACAGGCGCCGACATCGGTCAGCCTGTCCATGGCGACGGCGATTTCCTTGCGCTCGACCATTGCGGACACGGCCACCCAGCCTTCTTCATCGAGCGAGTTGATAGTTGGGGCGCGCTTGCCTGGGGTGATTCCGCAGGCAGCTTCGAGCTTGGGCCGCTCGATGTTGTAAGTGCAGAGGACATATTTTTGGGCCGCTAGAGACGGGTTAAATAGGAGAAAGTCGTATATATAGGGTTGAACTCTGAGAAAATTACAAGATAGGGAAATATAAGGCTGAAAGAAGACCAGCTAGGGAGTAGATAGACAAAACTTACTTATCACACCGCGAATTCGTGAGGCAATGAGCTCAACGAGTTTGGGATCGGAAGGGTTCTTGGACTTGATGAGAATGGCAGTAGTTTCAACAACGGTGGAGATTGCTTTCAGCCCGGCTGCTCGCATCGTCTCGCCGGATTCTACACATCTCTGGTCAGCGCTATGTTGGATGTTCGATTGGCTTGGGCGTGCACCAACCGACTAAGTCGACGATTCCGTCCGCAACGCCTAATGCGCATGCTGCTTCCACACTGCCACCAACATATTTTATCTTGGTCAAGAGCTTCGGCATTCCATCTCCATTGGTGACTCCTTCTCCATTCCCTAGCTTACTCTCTAATTTCGCGAAATATTGCTCTGTCAGTTTTGTGAAGCTCGTAACGATATTCTTGCCAATCAGGTCCTCGGGAGCTTGTAGTGCGCCTTTCTGTGGCACTTGGACCTGCAAACTGCACTTTCCAAAATCAAGATCAAGTATCTCTTCTACGCCTGTTGTCTCTGTTGGCGGCGTTACAACCTCATGCTCCGCAACCTGGTCCCGTCCTGTAATACCAAGGTCGACTCGACCCTCGCCAACGAAGGTGGGAATGTCCCCTGCGGGAAGGAAGACAAGTGCAATGGGTAGGTTCTTAACGAGTGCGATATCTAGCCGTGAGTGGCGGTGGAATTGAATATCGGAGCCATGGAGGAGGTCAAGGCAGGCTTGGTGAAGACGGCCCTCTATGTAAAGCTAGATAAGCATTATAGAATCGCACATATAGATCAGTGCAGGTGCAAGATAGAAAGTACTAACTCTTCGGTACGGCGAACAGAAGCCGGTCGTTCAAGCTGCCGAGAAGGTCAGTCATGAACGGTAGAGCGCGGGAAGACCGTCTGGGGAGAGCGCCATTGCACGCAGCCATGGTGGAGAGCGTAGGGATTGACCTACGAGTTTACCAGATCCATCCTTTTTGAAGCTTCTGCGATGCGTCACGCAATTGCGTCTTTGATGCGTCACGCAATTGCGTCTTTGGTCGGACCAGGAGTTCTTTATCCGCCGCGTGAACAAAAGCGTCCACGTAACCAGGGCTAATTGGGCCGAGATATGCGTAATCCAGGCTGGGCGTTTCTTCCTGCAGCAATAGTCTTGTATCATATATTTCGATCTGGCGAAAGTGCTACCCCTCGGCGGATATGGATGGCAGAAAATGGAATGAGTCAGTCGAGCTAGGATATGCACGTGGGGAAATGCCTGGGCGAAGATGCTGTAGAAGATTTAATATCTCAATTTTAGACCGGAAGTAACGGATATGGCAAAAGGGGAAAAATCATGGAGGAGGGTGGTGGTGGTTCTCCGATATGCGGACGATTTGGGATATGTGCCAATCAGTAGCGTGCGAGGGAAGCCGTGCATAATTCCCCAAGCAGGCTTCGAGGGGTCGAAGTCAGCGAACTTTTTTGGGCGGCGATGAGCGGCACAAAACTTCGCTTGATTTTGAGGCTGAACGACTCTCGCACAGCCATTTTGACGACCAGCGAGACAGGACTTCCACCATCGACCTCTGCTCCTCCACGCCCGCATCTGCGAATTGCGGACTCCGAACCAAACAACCAGGAAATAAAATCGCATCTCAGATCACTAACTGTCTGTTTATATGACTTCGCTTCTGGTTATTAGACTAACGACCCGCAGTTCGCAAACATGGATGCTACTAAAGTCCCCGTCAAGCTCGTCAAGGTGACTCGCGGTATGTCATTTAAAGAAACTCGCTTATTCGGAGACAAACACTGACAAACTTCAATAGTTCTCGGACGTACTGGTACGTGGCGCAATCCCTTGAATTCAATATCTTGAGACGACACAATTCAAGCGAAGGGAATATAAGTAGCTGTTCTGACAGACAACAGGCTCCCGCGGTGGTGTCACACAGGTGCGCGTTGAGTTCATGGATGACACAACGAGAAGCATCATTCGAAACGTCAAGGGTCCAGGTACGAATATTCTAATGGATGGTTGTCATATAAAAGGAATACGTGAGACTAACTCTTGGCTAGTCCGCGAGAACGACATCCTTTGCTTACTCGAGTCCGAACGTGAGGCTAGGAGGCTGAGGTAAATGTGGTAGATATATGAGGCTGCTGTTGCGGGGGAATTGTGCATTACGAAAGAACATCTCTCACGGGAATGGCGCGGCTTTGCCTTTTCTGTCTCGTGAGATAGCAGATTCGGAGTCAATTGAATTCTTCTTTTAAACTCGCTACAATATCAAGTTCAGATGGAGCTACTGGTTTGTTAAGGTTGGAGGCAGTATAGGTTATGAATGCCGCCGGTTCCCGCAACATTTCAAGATCATGATCACTGCCACTCATAAGGACAACTACCTGTTTGCTCTGTCCAACCCGATGAACTCTAACCAAGTCAGAGACACGCCCCGCCTTAATTTCACCAGGCCGCCATAACACTTTGCCAAAACAAAGAACAAATATGGGCGAACAACTCCTAAGCTCCATATCGTCTCGCATTTCATTACGCTGATTCATAAATCATGTGCCTACCATTTGCAACCTGACACAGCTACCCATTCTCTCCCCAAAGTAGACTGCTCGAGTTCAGGGAAACGGCTTCTGTTTTTGAAAACTAACATACGCAACTTGGTCTCAAGCAACCAGCGGGTACCGTCGGCCTCACGGGTTGTTTTAAATGCCCCAGACAAAGTTCTCTTCATTCCGTCGGTCATTCTGTTATAATTACTATTATCGATGATGACATTGTCCGGTTCCTTTAGAGTGTTAGAGTATTACATGGAATTAACGAGAAAAGATGGGGATAGGATCTGAGCTACTCATAAAACTAGTGTGCCATCGGTGGCATCCAAAGGACCTTATGAGCTGCTCCTGAGGGGCAGGTTTGCTTGGGCAATTTGTATCAATCAAGTAGGTGCTGATAAACTTGAACTTACCATTTTAATTTCTCTGGATTGAATGGCCAATATGATATGGTCCACAATAGAGATTTCGTTATCAGGGCAGCACTCAGGGCAATTAGGATGAAGTAAATCTAGGATGGGTGTAATATCCTTTAGAGAATTAGCTTCCGATCCTCTAACGCCACAATCTAATCGAAATTAAACTAACCTGCATCATCTTTGGGAAGAGGAAAGGACATGATCCAAGCTCCTTGAAGCAGTGAGGATTCATGCATATCAGTGGCTGTAGGATCTTTTCCATGCTCGAACGGGCCCTCTCTGAGTTTGGTAAGGTATTCAATTGGTTGCGAAGCGTATGTAATATCTGTTTAAGAGTAAAGGGACAAAGCTTTCCGTGTTTGTTCCGACGATTTAGACTAGGTAACTGGCCCCATGTTAGACGTATGCTCAATATAGTCAATAGGATATTCACCTTGTTTTCAAAGCGTATGTCAATTTCATCCATGATCTTTCGCACCGCTGCCTCCGTATCCGTTAATGGAAGAGGGTCGGTGCCGTATAAGAGATCTACACAGGGAGTCGGCGACTCCGTAAGACTCCGCAAGAGCGTCTTCTTCATTTGTATATTTGCCTTTTTAGCATCGTTGCTTTCAGGCCCAGATTCTTCATCAAAAATTGTCGTTAGACTTGAAGCCTTAGAAACTCTAACAGTGTGTTCTAAGACATGTATCATTGCTTCTCCGTTCACGCTCCCGTATATACTGTCGGAATCGGAACAGTGACTTCCATCTCCGGAGACTCTAGGGAAATGAGACCCTGCCGACGCTGTCTGCGGAGAAATTTTAGTATTTTGTTCTGAAGATTGTTTATCTTTTGCTTTACACTCACTCGTCTAGCATCAAGTTCAGATTTATAGTTCCTACTCCACGATTGATCATTCTCACAGAGATATCTTTGACCTTCATTTGTGCCATTGGCCTCATTTGAGGGGATAGTTTTCCCCTCGCTCTCAAGCCCGGTGTTCGCTAGTGGAGCAGACATTGCCGTACTTTGGCGTCTAGAGCATTGCTCAGTAGCAGGCATTCGGATGCTTGCACCGGATGCAAGGTTGTCGGTTTGCAACCCTGACAATTGATTCCGGAGGTTCTCAAATCCCTTCGCAATGTCATCAAAAACCTCATGGTCGAACTTGTTTGCATGAAGGCGACTTGTTGCTGCAATAACGGTAGCGAGTCCCCGTTCTACCTTTTCGACAGTATTCATCTCATTTGCTAAAAGCCATGATATTTTAAAAACCATTTCACGTCGGATAAGCTCGCAAACTCTGTCAATCTTGTCCTGAGGTGCCCCGAGCCCTCGCATTTGGGCGATAATAGTATCTTGGCAGAGCTGATTCAAGATATTGGGCGGAACCGTGATGTTGACAAGACCCTGCACAGCTTCTTTATGCAAATCATCGGCTTCTGTTGGATCTGCTTGACACAAAAACTTGAGGCGGAAATCCATCTCTCCTGAAAAGGTCGTGATAGCGGCATCCGCGTTTGGAGGGAAATATGGATCCGCATCTCCTCTAAATAAGGGTCTGCTTGGGGTACTAGGTGGAAACCCAACACTCTCTACTTTGTCGTACCTATGCCCATCCAACCTGGAGACGGGATTTTCGCTGTGTCTTGCACGCCTGTTGCGAGACAGCCCGAATGAAGCTGGTGACACTGACCGCGCCTAAGAAAAGTAAGCGTCAAGCAGCATGGGAGGGATGCTACAGCGTCATTTAGAAGCTGTGCGAGAGAGGGTATAGGACGCATTAAGACATTCATACCTTACGCTTCTTCTTTGCCATTGTGAACTTATGGAGATCGTGATCCACCGCCTTATTCGCAGCTACCAGTTATCTATTTATGGAGCCGAGTATAACTTTAATCTGCGCTTTGCTTTTAATAAAAATTTCCAGAAGTTGCTACTCTGTTGGACCCCCAAGCGTAGTATGTTAACCTTGGAGGTAGCCTGAATGCGGCACAGCTACAGGCGGGGACTTTACGCGAAACCGCTATGCCACATGATTGGGACTCATATCAGTAGCACAGTGTGTCCAAGAGTCAGCGTCGCTGCCAGCGTCGCTGCCAAGAGGCTGATAACGTAAGCAGTCAGCGAGCTTATGGGGTTGTGACAGTCAGTCAGCTATAAGACTGCAGCTAGCTGGCAGCTCGC
>Ga0307507_10001944_pt1 | contig 44864 bp, 23 predicted proteins | sample 7_EM_MG_FD_207223 | JGI IMG/M metagenome (GOLD analysis project Ga0307507, IMG submission 207223) | Populus trichocarpa ectomycorrhiza microbial communities from riparian zone in the Pacific Northwest, United States - 7_EM | ecosystem: Host-associated > Plants > Roots > Unclassified | place... | reverse complement strand
AGCCATAGTATAGGTAATGCTATGGGGGGTAAATACCTAAGGGCTCCAAGAGGGCCTAATAAAGGCAGAAAATATAATAGCAACACTCTTAAGAATAGGAATAATAGGACTAAAAGATTGGCTTTACTGGGTGGGTGTCCTAGTAGGTAGCCTAAGGTGTAAATATAGCTGGCTAAGATAGATACCAAAACACGTAATACTGTTATGCCCCTTACGCACCGGCCAAGAAGCAATACTCTTAGCAGCTGGCATAGAAAACTATAATATACTACTCTTAATATAGAAAGGCCTTAAGGCGGCTACCCGGTAGCTTATTGGCTAAAATATGCTAGACCAGTTCCAGGTTATAAAGGAAATAGCAATAAAAAGCAAAGGGGCGAGTAATAGGCGCCCCCTAATAACTCTACAGGAGTAGAGTATAGTGTGTAATACTAGCGCGTCTATAGGTTTGTTACGGCAGCAGTGGTTCCTAAGGAGGTTAAAAAGTAAAGTAGTAGAGCACCACTAGTAACTCGCAGGCGACTTATAAGCGAGCCCTAAAAGGCGGGGAGACGGATTACGGGGTTTTCTTAAATAGAGTTTTCTCCCCACATATATATAAGGAGTAGTCTATATGGGCCCAACAGGGATCCAAATCGGATATTAAGCAATGAATAATAATATATAACCAATAAAATTCTTTACGCAATTTTAAAAGGTCCTAGTCTAACATGGTCTAACTTTTTACTTAGTTGTCAACTCTTGAAATTTTTATGTAGTAGCTATATTTTATCTCCCTCCTTAAGATCTGGTCCCTTAGATCTTTTAGCGTTGTAGTACCTTTTCATTTATTCTTATACTAGTTTAGCTATTTCTATAAGGTCTATATAAAGATTTATTAATATTTCCATTCTTTATTTAGCTATGCTACTTGTCTTTTTTGCTTAATATAGCGATAATAATGTTTTTGGTTTATATCCATAATTCGCCTTAAATAGTAATGTCCCTATTCCTTCTTATAGTGTTGTATTATATGCAAACTGTGTAACTAGTAATAATAATACCTAATTATTCTATGCGTAATTAATATAGTGCCTTAAATACTATTCCAGTGTCTAGTTTAGTCTTTCCGTTTGTCCGTCTATCTGCGGATAATACGCTGTAGAGGTTACTACGTGAACTCCTTATTCTACTAGAAATACTTCCTAAAATACTGCTATAAGTCTTAGATCTCTATCCAATATAATCTTATTTAGTGCTCTATGTCTTACAAACACTTCCTTTATATAGATTCTTGCGACATCTTCTACTGATATTTCTTTAGTGCATGCTATAAAGTATCCTCACTTTATTAGCTTATCTACTATTACTAAAATCGCGTTATGGTCTTGTCCCGTAATAGGATCTCTTAACTTTAATAACTTAATAATAAAGTCCTATAATATAACTTCCCATAGTCTTTCTAGTATCTCAATAGGTTGTAGCCCTCCGTACAGCTTATATTTTATTAGTTTGTTTCTTTAGCAATCTAGACACTCTTTTATAACTTGCCTTACTAGTCCCCAGATTCCTTAAATAATGTACTCCTTTTAAAGTCTTAACACTAAGCCTATAGCTCTATTATGTCCTTATATTATTCCCTTATAGAATTCCTTAATAAATTCTTCTGTAATAGACTTAGGCACATACATTGCTTCTCTATTTTTGTATTACTCTAAGTCTAGATCCTCTACCTATACTTTTTGGATCTTCTATGTCTAATTACTCTTTGGTGACTTATAGATCTGGCTTTCTTTAGTTGCTATAATCTTTGGATAGTTATACCTAATTAATCCGTCTTAATCCCTTTACAACAAAGCTCCTAATAGCTTTTTATTACTTTGTAGTTTAGCCTTTCTACTTAAAGCGTCTACTTGTGCATTATCTGTACCCTTAGTATACTAAATTTCAAAATAGTATTCTGTAAGCATTTCCGCCCATCTAACCTATCTTTGGTTGAGTTTCTTTATTATTAGAAATCCTATAAGGTTCTTATAGTCTGTCTTAACTATAAATAGTTTCTCTATACCTTATAAGAATGCTCTCTATTCCTTAAGTGCTGTAACTATACCTAATAACTCCTTATTATAGATGTTATAGTTTAACTCTAGTGGTGTTATTTTCTAACTATAGTATGCTACTGGGTGCCATGCGTCCTAGTGCCTCTATAGTAAGCATGCTCCTAGTATAAAGTCTAATGCGTTTATCTTAACAACTATTTCTAACTTTGGTTAATAGATCTTAAGGACTAGCTCTTAGGTAAATAACTCTTTAAGTTCCTAAAACAGCTCCTTCTATTCGCTACCCTAAACCCATGGTTCCTCTTTCTTTGTTAGTCTTATAAATGGCTCAATGCTTTTTAACCACTGTGCTATAAACCTCCTATAGTAGTTACAAAACCCTAGAAACAACCTCAACTACATAACATTTTTTAGTTCGTGCCAACTTACTATAGCTTCAATTTTCTTTGGGTCCATGCTAATCTTTCCTAGTTTAATAATAAATCCTATAAAATCGGTTTTTCTTATAAAGAACTCGTATTTTTTAATTGCTACTAGCATCTGTTCTTCCTATAGTCTCTTTAAGACCCATTTAATGTGTTCTCTATATTCTTCCTCGTTCTCTAAGTAGATAATAATATTGTTAAGGTATACCATAACAAACTTATCTAGGTATTCTCCTAACACACTATTAATTCGCTTCTAGAACATTACTGGTGCATTTATAAGCCCAAATTGCATAACTAATGGTTTATATAGTCCTTCCTTTAACCTAAAGGCTGCCTTCTATTTGTTACCTTCCTTAATCCTAATCTAATAGTACGCCCATCTCAGATCTATCTTTATAAAGATCTTTACGTTACCTATTCTGTCTTAGATCTCGCTAATTAAGGGTAAAGGATACCTATCCTTCCTAGTAATGCTGTTTAACTATCTATAGTTTATACACATCCTAAGTTTTCCGTTTTTCTTTAGGATGAATAGTACTAGATATCCTACTAATGACTATAACAGTCTAATATATCCCTTGTGTAAGTTCTTCTGGATAAACTCCTTAAGCGCTACTAACTCTATTTTAGTAAGCTTATAGATTGGAAAGAACTTTAGACTTATTCCCTCTTCTAATTCTATCTTATAGTCCTATACTGTATACTCTAACAGCTTTTCACTTTCTAGTAACCATAACTTTTTACCATACTTATGGTATCTCTTTGGTACATAACTTAAGCTTTGCTTAGTCTCTTTATACGTCGCTCCAACTTGGTATTATACCAACTTGGTTTACTATCGTACTTTGCGCTGTTAAGTATCTTTAATATTAACCTGACCTATAACCCAATTGATCTTTAGATTGTACTCCTATAACTAAGGCATTCCTAATATTACCTCGTCCTGTCCTAATGGTAGGATATTAAAAGACATTCTAACTGGTCTTCCTTTAATAGTTAACTAAATAGGTCCTGTTTTAAGATTAATAATGCCTCCTCTATAGGCTATCTAATCTCCTAAAATTGTTATAAGTGGATATAGGTGTTCCTTTTGTCTATATAGTAACCCCATCCTTTCCACTACTTTTAGTAATATATAGTTTCTAATTACTTTACTATCTACCAATGCTTTAAACTGCTAATCTTGCTATTTAGCTTATAAATTTAGGTGTTAACCTTAAATTCCTTTAAGGGTCTAAGGCTCTAATACTAGTTCTCTCTGGTTCTATACACCTCCCCTTTTCCTAACTGTTGGCTGCTAGATCCTACCTGTACTTAATCTAACTTTAGCCAATACTTAGTTTGTTTCTTTTTCTCTATATACTATAGATAAGTGTTCTCTAGGCACTTCTACCACTGTTATCCATCTAGGCACCCTTCCGTAAGGAATCTTCCTAGTTAAAGTATTAAGTCCCCTTAACCTTGTACTTCTACTAGGTGCTATCTATATATATACTTAGCGTTCCTGAACCGCTTTTCCTCTGGTGCCTAATATATTCTTACTAGGTACTTCTAGTTCTTGTCTTTTAGTGCTCTATATATATTGCACGTGTTATCCATATAAGCTATCCATAATAGTGTATAATGCGCTGTATATTTTAGGTTAACTTTTAGTTTATCTTTATTCTTAAGTTTAAACCTATACCTAGTTAACCTAACCACTGGTATTTCTGCTGCGGGTATTAAGATTTGTTACTTACTTCTCTAGTCCCTAGATCCTTCTTCTAGGTTCCTTAACATTATAATTAATGCTCCCTTAATATAACTTATGCGTTTCTCCGTAATAGGTTGGTCTTAGATAACTTTTTCGTCTAGCTATATATAAAAGTCTTCCCATTTGTTATTATATCGTTGCCTATACCACTTTCCATACAACTGGTTTAGTGTATATGGTTTATCTATTAGAAAGTACCTTATTATCGCTGTATTGTAATATCCTTTGGTATGTCTTTCTTTAAACCTAGTTAGGATATCTAGATCCTCTTCTTATTCTAGTTTATCTAACCATTTTACCCTAGGTGTCCCTGCACTTAGCCTATTAGTAACTCTTTATATGGGTGCTCTGTCCCTTATATAACCTGGCGTAGCTAACCTTTTGTCTAGCTTTTGCTCTTGCTATATAATAATTCTTATCCTAAACTTATCTATAGTTTCTTATTTTCTGCGTCTTGCAGCTAGATCCTTATAGTTGTCTTATTTTTTAATCCTAGTATTAATCGTTTAATCTTTAGGCTAAATACTATGTTTACCTAGGATTGCTAATGTTCTTATTTATTCCCTAAACTCGTAGTTCTTAAACTTACGTCCTATACTTATTCGTTTGTCTATAAACTAAGTAGCTACCCTTTCCCATCGGTTTTCGTCTGTTATAGGTCCTTAGGTGTGTCTTATCTCATCTTAAAAATCTTAAGCTTCTTTTATCTCTTCTTAAGAATCTTAAGCCTGTGGCCTTTTACCTTTATTAAGTGATAAGCTAGCACTAGCAGTTATTTACTTACTTGGTTTCTTTTAAACATTACTCCTTTTATCTTATAAAGCGATGGAAATTGTATCCTATAGTATTATAGCATCCGTTACTAAACCCTATTCTGTAATAGTTTTAGTCTTTGCTTCGGTTTTAACTTCTCTAAGGTCTGCATACTCCTAGTAAGCTGCCTTTATTGCCTTGTTATTAGTAAATGCTTTACCTATATTAAACTTATTATTATTAATGTCTAATCTATAAGCTAGTTTATTAGTTCCTCTAAACTTAGATAACAATAGCTCCTATAGCCAATAGCTTGCGCCATACTTAGCGTCCTTATAAATTTGGTATGCGTTATTATAATAATACGCAAAACTGTTAATTAAATATTCTTTTATTCCTTATAGTGCACCGTCGTCCCTCTATATATACGTGCTGTCTGCTAGCCTTGTTTCCTTTACTATATGGTTACTCTAACCACCTCTATAGTCTCTAGCAAAATAACCTTATTTTCCATAATTTATGCAAGCCCCATCTTTAAACCACTTTTCTTGCTATGGAGTCCGCCTAAATGTCTTCTACTACTAAGATCCCTGGTTTAGCCTCTGCTCCTAAGTCCTTTAATTACTAGATCCTTAACCTCTAGGTTTCCATAGTTTCTTTTCCTACCTTTAGGTTTCTTTAGTACCGCTTAGGTCTATTAGCTCTACGCCATTCCATAGTTTTTAACTCTATGTCTATTATTGCGTACTCTGCGCCTTATATAACTATAGAACTCTGTCTTACCCTCTCTTAGCTTGTTCCCTTTAATAGATCCTATTATTAATCTTTATTAACTGGTTTATTAACTCTCTTAAAGTATCCGCATCTTCTATTAGGATAATTGCGTCCTAGACTTTAGCCTTAAGTCCTTATTTATACTGTGCCATAAGCGCCCTGTTATTCCACTTAACCTACGTGGCTAGTGTTTAAAACTGTGTTATATACTTAATTGCTAAAGTATGTTGTACTAAGTTCTGAAGCTTTTGTTCTGCTATAGTTGTGGCCTCTAGGTCTCTAAATATCTGCGTTAGTTATTCCGCGAACCTATTTTAACTGGTAAATATATACCGTACGTCCTAGTTAGTAGTTGTTATGCCATTAGCCTGTATTTCCGTGAGGTATAGTTTAAACTACTTAAGTGCCCTTTCTGTCAGGAACAATCCTGCATAGGCTACTTAATCCAATAATATTGCTAACTTCGCTCCTTCCTGTATTACCTTAAAGTGCATCTATATAAGAAATCCCTTAAGCTTTGACTTCTCTCCTAAGAACCATTTAATTAAAGGTAGTTTAATTTTTACTGCTCTAATTCCATTAATGCGTTCTTTAAGTATTCTATTATTGTCTTATAAGTAATTAACTATTTCCTATAACTAACCTTGCGTAACTACTTAAGAATCCATATCTGCTATACTGGTGTCTCCTAGTCCTAAGGTTGTGGCTGCCATTAATATCATCGTGACTGGTGCTTTGGGTGGCATGTTATTCAATCTTGTTTAATACTATAACCTTAGTAGTAAATATATAACAGAACCTTATAGTAGGAACTACAGTGGGTCCTATTATTAGGCTGGGTATATAGGTAAGAACAAATTAACAACGTAATAACAACTAGTGGAGTGGTTGCCTAATAGATTAACTCCAATTGTATTCTAAGATTCACTACAAGAAGAGAACTATCTACGGTAGGGACTAAGGTCCTTTAAATACACAACCGTACTCCTAAGAAATCCTCTCTTATACGTAAGGTACGTGTTATACGTATTATACGTAGACGTACACTGCGTATACTCTATACACTATATATAACATCATATGACTTACTTACCATTCCTCGTTATATGGTTCCACTAGATCCATCCTAGACCGTGCCTATATTAACCAACTAGCTTCCTACGACTCTTCCCCAAGTAGTCGTAATATTGTACTTAAAGCGTCCGTAACAAACAAAGCCTATCCCCTAGGTCGCCCCTTCCTTAAAGGTATTAAGCAGGTTGCTTACAAAGAAGAGGAAGAGTATAGGCAAAAAAGGTAATCCTTATAGTATTTCTGTTATAACTATAATAGGGGGGCTCTAGTATCTGCTAAAGACTAATAATGTTTCTTTCTGGCCTATAAATTCTTAAATAAATTAGATAATCTATTCTAGAAAGCCCTTTACCCTAAGGATGTATAGGAGACGCTTATAGGGTATATTATTATAGGCGCCGCTAATATCTAGGCTAAGCATTAATACTATAAAGTCCTTTTATATAGCCCATGCAGTTTTAATGGTAGCAGCGAGTAGTGTAAGTGCTAATAGTGTTAAGCGATTCTTTCTTGCCCCTATTTAGCTTTGTAGTAGTAGGGCGTGTTCCTCTGCCGTGTCTACTATATAGTCCGCTATAACCTTTTCTAAGATCTTGCTTAGGGTGTTTTCTAAGGCAATAGGGCGGTAGCTTCCTGGAATTAAGTAGTTTACTTTACCTTCTTTTTATAGGACGACCGTTATTATGGATCTTCCAAGTCGCGGGTAGTAGCCTATTTTAAAGCATGCTCTGGCTATATCTACAAGCCAAGGTGCTATAAGCGGTCCATAAGTCTTTAGGGCTTTGTTTAGGATCCCATCTAGTCCTAGTGCTATATTATTTAAGAGGCGGCTAATAGTTCTAGCCATTTCTTTAGTTATTATGTCGCTGTTAACCCTTAAGCAAGTTACTGGTGTTTTACTGGTAATATTGCTAAGGTCTACTAGAGCCAGTTAGGGGGAAAATCTTTCTATAAGGATTTTTGCCTTTTTATTATTATTGCTTGTGGCCTATGGTTTGCCTACTCTTCGTAAGGGTGGTAGGTATAGATCTTCTACTAGGCATCCTGCCTTTTTCTTTACCTATTTTGCTATAGTCCATAGGCCCTTATTATAGGGGAGACTCGGGTTAATAGTATATTTATTTATAAACTATCTCTAGTTATTTCTTGCTTCTTTTCTTAGGGTATTCTTTAGCTAGTTTCTTATATCTTTGTATTATCTCTTATCTTTAGAATTATAGCTATTTATATATTTCCTCCTTGCTCGTCGTTAGCCGGCTATAAGGGCTGCGCACTATGCGGACTATATGTGTTACGCATAGGGGCCTGGTTTTAAGACTAGGTAGTACTCTTCTAGCCCGCTTTTAATTGCTGCCTAGATCCTTTTTAGTCTTTAATTAATTTCCTTAGGGGTAGCTAATAAGCCTCGCTTATTTAGTATTAGGTGGATTTCTTCTAGGTCTTAAAGTTATTATTTAATTGTATTAAGGAAGCTATCTACATTAAGCTTCCTTATTACGTATCTTTTGCTATTTGGTTACGCCTTAATGTCTAAATCTAGTTATATCTAGATAGGGATATAGTCTAAGGTAAGTACCTATTCTTCTTTAGGGGAGCACCTTTTGAGTTTCTGGTATAGGTTTTCGTCCATAATTATAAGGTTAATTATACTTTTAGCAGTACCCTATTGCCATGTAATTGCACCTAGGGGGGTAGCTAGCTTAAGGCCCCTATTATCTATAGCTCTTAGTAGGCACTCTGCCTATTAATTGGCAGCAATATGGATACCCCCCTACTATAGGTGGTAGAGGTTTATATCTCCTAGTAAAATAAACTCTGCGTATTTAGTTTCTAGCAAGCTTATTACAGATATAATATTCTCTATCTATGCTACCCCTTCGACCCTAGGGTTATAGACATTAATAATTTATACTAGTCCCCTATATATCTAGATGGTTATAACTGTAATATCTAGGTTAACTACCTACTATAACTATAAGGCAAGGCTGATATTTTTGCTAATTATAAAGCATATGCGCGTGGCTACTTTTGGTTCATACAGGAGCTAAAATCCTTAGGGGCAGTATATTAATTGTATATAGGTATTGTAATATGGCTCTTATATAGCAAGAATATAGTGTTTCTCTAGGTCTAGACTATCTAGTAGGGGCCTTACTAGATGGTGGTTTGTATTGCCGCAGTTATACTATATAATAGTTAAGTGGCGGACCCCTAGTGGGGGTCCTTTGCCTCTCCTTTGCTCCTCGCTTTTTCCGTTTCTACTTTCTCTAAGATATTTAGAACTTCCTTCTCCTATATTTGCTCCCTAGCCACTACTTATTTTATATAGAGCTTTTTATCCCTATATCTTGTGTTCCTACTAGCCTTTCTAAATCTGAGTTTATTATTGCCTCTAGTTCTTCCCCCATTTTCACTGGTTAGCTATATGCCCCTTATAAGCCAGCTGTGTATATTATGTTTACTGTATTAAATCTAATTCTTAATTATCCCGGCCTTAAACTTACCGTAGCTATCTATAGGGGTCTTCCTACTGGGCGTTCTCTCCCTTATGTCCCTTGTGTCCCTATTTAGTCTAGTAATATCACGCAGCGTCACTTTTGGCCCGCTAAGGCTTGGGATAGCTGGCTTAGCCCCCTAGTATTAAAGGTAGGAAACGCTAAAAAGATACCTACGTCCCCCTAGCTTATTGCCTATTATTTCCATTTATATAACCTGGCGTGCAGTTATTCCCATAGCTATTAAGCCCTTTCCTTCTATCTCCTACATTTAATGCAGTTTTCTCTCTCCTATGCCTTATATGTGCTTCGGTGATAGTTCGCGCATTTTATTTAGTCTTAATTTATATATTGTCTTATATTATAGGGGCCTATATAGTGGCTGCAGCACACCTATACTGCGTATATGGATTGGGTGTGTTCCTATTATACGTAGCAATAATATCGTTCTAGGTGTAGTCTGTAGTTGTAGAGCCTTGTGTTGTATATAAGGCCATTTATAATTATTCCTTTTTGGATAAGGAGTTTTTGCATTCCTAGTATATATACGCTAATAATAAGGGAGCTATGCGTTTATTTATTATCTCCCTAGCGAGTCTCTGGCGCCCCTTATATCCTCTTATTATTCTTATTATATACTTAATTTATGTTTTCCTATTAAAGCTATTAGATTTAGGTAATTGCGAGTTCTAGTATAAGGCGTTCCGTTTGTTTTACTATCTTCTATATAGTTGCTGTATTATCCACCTAGCGTCCCCCTTTTACCCTAAGGCTTATGGGAACCGCTAGGACTTTAACTGGGTGGTCTTTATAAAGCACTTTTATGCCAATATATTCTCCTAGCCTATTACCTACCCTTACGGCCCGTTCCTTTGCCTGTTGGTTCTTTAGGGTAACTCTAATGTCTCCGCTCCTAAGGTGTTAGACTATAATAGCGTTATGGACCTCCTTATATACCTTTATAAGAACTTCTGTCTCTAATTATCCCCTAAGTTCCTCTGCCTTTTCTATATTTGGTTGTATTGTGATTGTATACCCAGTTATTATCTTTAGGGGGGTAGGTTCCCTATGCTATAGGTATACAGCTACAGCAGCCTAGGTGCGGTTCGCCTATAGGGGGGAGTTTTGTTTATCTTTAATTTTATTTAGCCGTTAGAGGATTTAATTAAGGGTTTACTAAAGGGGCGCCTAAGGTTCGCTAAACTAGCGGAGCCATTCTACTAGCTGCATTAGTTTATAATGGCTAATAGTTACTCCCCTATAGTTCCGGATACTAGACGCGTCCAATAGGCTTTATATTTTATTAGATGCCTTCTTAATAGGGGTGTTTCCGCTTTCTAGTGTAGTATTCGCCCGTCCTTAATGTTAATGTGGAGAGCTATTGTTTGGTATAGGTCTGGCGGTCGCGCGTAACTGCGTACCACCGTCGTACCACCTGTGCCTCCCCTGTAATGCATGCATCTCAGGGGATTGTCAGGGTGTTTTTTAGGGTTCTTTTAGTTGGTTTGGTCTTTTGGGCTGGGTGCAGCAAGAGCTCCTTCTAAGAATATCAGTAGTAGGTTATTTATAGCTTTCTATAGCTTATCTAGAGACAAGATTACAGCGACGGTGTAAAACCAACGGGCTGTAGAAGAAGAAGAAGAAGCTCTAGTAAGCGACTTGGAGATATTAGGAATCTTTAAGGACAAAGATAGAGAGGAGGGAGATGGTGTTACAGACAGCTTAAGTACGATATTACGACTCTGTAAGGGGTTAATATCTACTAGGTAAAGGCTAAGCCCTAATATATTTTAGTAATATCTTTAATATATACACATTATAAAATACCTTTTGCCTGCGCCCTATCCATATCTATAAGAGCTGTATAAAATCTACGTTTATAAATATAACTCTAATAAGTTGGATAGCCGCAATTCTTATATAAGCGGATTATAGTATGTGTTAGCGACTTAGTCAATCGAGGCACAAGCACGGCATGAGGGACGCGCAAGCCTGTATAATTGGTAGTCTATAAACAAGGATCCAAAGCTAGAGAAAGGAAGGGAGAAGAATAGTAGCGCTCTGCGAAGTTTTATGCGGTCCTCTAGTCATATGGACTTACGTGACTCGGCGTCTACCATAACGTCTACTATAATCCACCGTTTTCCACCAGCGCCGTAATATTACCCCCCCCTCCAAAAAAGCCTGCCCTTAGGCTTTGTATGTCCGTATTATGTCCGTAGGGTATTCTTATCTATATACTTAATAGGTAGCTTATTATCTTTGCTATACTAGCACTCTATCTACTCGTCTAGATACTTCGGGGGTCCTAGCTTATTAGGGTATTAGTTATAGAATTCCTTAAGCTTCTAGGGGCAACCTATAAAGTTTTAAATGGGGTACTAGGTTAGGTCTAGATTATAACCTTTCTATTAGACACGGTATTTTAGCGTTCCTTATACTAGTTTATAGGCTAGTATTTTATTAACTTCCCATTTATTGTTGCCATTAACTTAAATTAGTAGTGGAGGCTTATTCTTTTGTCCAGGTAGTGGGTTATTTATAGCTTTCCGTAGCTTATCTAGTGAGAAAACAGGGTAGGCTTTAATTAAGTCTAGGAGTTTAACCTTATATAAGTTGCCTTCTTTATTAAGGATCTTATACGGTCCTACTATCTTATAGTCTAGCTTATAGCTAGGCCGTTCTATCTTCTAGTTCTTTATTATAACCTAGACCTTGTTGCCTACGGTAAAGTTGGGCTTGCGCCTATGCTTATTTGCCTGCTGTTTTATTAATTTCTGGGCCTTCTCTAGGTTCTTATAGGCTACCGTCTATACTTCTTCTAAGCGTCTAGTATACTGCTGTGCTTCCTTATAAGATGGTTTTTCGCGTATAGTCTGTAGTCCTTCTAGTCTCTTCTAGTTAAAGCTTGTATAGGGTAAGTATCCTATTTCTAGCTAAATAGGTGTAAACCCCGTAGAGTTATAGGGTAGTGTTGCCTAGGCGTAGTCTATTATAGGTAGTAGTCCGCTCTAGTTGTCCTAAAAGTAGTTAATAAAGGGCCGGAGTCTCTAGTCTAAGTATTAATTTATAATCTCCATCTAACCGTCTGTCTAGGGGTGGTATACTATAGATAGCTTTAGCCTAATACCTAGAATCCAGGTAAACTCGTTCTAGAAGGCTAATATAAACTGCGGCCTATAGTTGGATATAATAGTATCTAGTAGTCCGTAAATTTGGTAGACATAGTAGATATACAGTCAGGCCACCTCTTTAGCATTAATATTCTTATAATAGGGGATTAAGAACGGGTGCTTGCTAAAGCAGTTAACTAGGATTATAACTATATTATATCCGTCGCGGTCTATAGGTAACTTATAGAAGTCTATAGAGATATACTGCCAGGGGCGTTTTAGTATTGGGAGTAGCTTTAATAGCTCTAAGGTCTTATCTTGTAGAATTATAGACCTATAGTAGTTATTGCAGTTTTATACATAGCGGTTAATATCCGTAACCATTCCAGGCCAGTAGTAGCGGTTGCCAATAATTCTACAGGTCTTATTTTTTCTAGGGTAGGCCGTAGAGACCTAAGTATATACTTTAGCGATAAGCTAAGTCTATAAATTCTATTCCTTTGCCACTACTAGCCGTTCCTAGTGCCTAAGTAGTCCGTTTTTAAGGGACTATAGGCTAGTAGCATCCTTTACCTTTTTACGGCACTTCTATAGAGAAGGGGCCGTACGGTTTGCCTATAGTAGTTTATTAATAAGGTTAAGTTTTATAGAGTTAATAGAGTATATCTTAGCGTCTAAAGGGTCTGTATTTAGTTCTGCCTGTATCTAGGGGTTGAGGTGCTTTGGTTATAGTAGTGCCTAGGTCCGTAATAAGATCTTTATAGCCACCTAGTTACCTAGGTCCTGTTTACGCCTTATAAGAGTATCCGCACGGTTTATAGCGCCTGGTCTATATATAATTAAGAAGTTAAACTAAGATAGGATATCTGCCTAGCGTGCTTAGTGGGCCGTAAGGGCCTTGGTTGTTATAAAGTATTCTAGGGCCTTATAATCCAAAACTACCTTAATAGGCTTAGGGGTCCCCTCTAGCTATACACGCCAGTGCTAAAAGCTAGAGATAATAGCCAGCATTTCTTTGTTATGGATATGGTAGTTTAGCTTGGCATCTATTATAGTCTTCAAATAGTATGTAATAGGGTGCTATTCTCCGTCCAGTTGCTTCTGGGAAAAAACACTGGCTATTATACCATCTAAGGCATTAGTTTCTAGCATTAAGGGCCGTTCTAGGTTAAAGTGGGCAAGTAGGGGAGCTGATACCAGCCGCTTTTTAAGCTTATTAAAGGCCTGTATATATATGGCGTTAAAGTAGAATGGCTAGTCTTTCCTAGTAAGGCGGTTAAGAGGCTAGGCGATCCTGCTATAGTTCTTAATAAAGTATTAGTAGAAGTTACAGAAACCTAAAAATAATTATACCCCCTTTATGGTCCGTGGGTGTGTCCACTGGTTAATTATAGCTATTTTCTCTAGGTCGGCCTTAATTCTATCTATACTGATAATAAAACCTAGGTACTTTATATGCTTAACACTAAATTCTAACTTCTTAATATTGGCCTGGAGACCAGCCTTGTGGAGCTGTTATAGGACTTTATAGACGTGCTCCTTGTGTTCCAGCTTGTTCTTAAAGTAAATTATAATATTATCTAGGTAGGCCGTATAGAAGTCATTAAGGTAGTTAAAAAGTATATTATTTATGTACCGCTGGTACGTAGCTAGTCCGTTGGTTGGTCTAAAAGGGAGTATTTTGTATTTATACATTCCATAACGGGTTTGAAATGTAGTAAGCTTCTTAGACCTGGGGTCTATCCTAATTTAATAGAAGGCCTGGCGGATATTAAGCTTTATAAAGACCCTGGCTCTACTTATTTAAGCAAAAGTCTCATTAAGTAAGGGTAGTAGATAGCGGTCCTTGCGGGTTATGTTATTTAGCTTATAGTAGTTAATGTAAAAGCGTAGTCCTCTATTTAGCTTTTTAGCAAAGAGAATAGGCGAGTTAAAAGGGGCTTAGCTAGGCTTAATAAAGCCCTTATTAAGGTTGTTGATAAGGTACCACTTTATAGCCTATAATTTGGCAATAGACTGTAGGTAGAGAGGGCTAAAGCTAAGGGTACTTCCCTTACCTTAATTAATCTTAATCTTGTGGTTATACGGTTGGTAAGGCGGAAGTATATCTAACACTACCTTAAAGAATACGTCCTTAAATTTCCAGTGTTAATTAGGCAGTTTTTGTTCTACTAGTTCCTTATCCATAAGCTCGCTTTCCTATCCGCTAAGCTCGCTTTCCTTTTCCTTAAGCATTTGATTAATTTCGTATAGGCTAGTTATAAAGGCAATAGTATTAGGCTAAACCAAGTTCTGGTAGAATCCTATAGCGCTAATATAGCAGATATTGACTGGTAGGAGGTCCGTAGGTTTCTTTATAGACGCTTATCAGGCCGTATCTTGCGGTATAGGGTGTATAGTCTTCCTTAGCTTATATTCCATTTTCTATAAATTATCCTTCCTGTCTATTAGCTTAGTATAGCGTCCGATATCCCTAGTTTTCCTTTAGGGCTATATAGGGCCTAGGTTCTCTGTGGGGGGCTTAGCTAGGTTACTACTAACTTTCTAGGTCTCTGGTGCGGATAGCGTGATATATATAGTCTAGGGGCGGCGTAGTATACGGATCCGTTAAGGATTAAGACGTATATCCTTCTTAAAGGCCTGGTCTCTGCGCATAGCATCGGCCTAGTAAATAGTATTAATCTAGGGCCGTACGAGGTTTTCTATTATAATGCTGATTTCTTTTATAAAGGAAGGGGTTAGGGGTAGGGTTTTAGGCTAGATAAGCCGTCTATTCCGTACGTCAAGCTATAAGCCTAAATAGGCTAGCTATTTTCTCCCTATAATTATATCATGGCTCCCGAGGTCCGTAATAAGAAAGGGGATATTATACTACCTTTGTCTATTAATACGGAGGTAAATCCGCAAGATAGTTGTAATAGGTAGCCCTATTTATCTATTATACCCGCGAATAGGAATTAGTTTAGGTAGTTCTTTAAGGGGTACATTTAAAAAGTTAGCTAGCTTTATGGTATACTAGGTGTCTATTAAGGCAAAGGCATTTACTCTAGAGTTAGCTAAAGCAGAGGTTAAAACTTAATATCCATTACAGAATAAGGTATAAGGGATAGTGCAGCTTCTTTTACCAACTAGCTGACCTAGATTAATATATAATATATTAATCCCTTTTAACCCTAGAGAGGAGTCTTTCTCTAGGGTTCCTCTTTTTCTAACTCTATACTATTCTCCTAAATTAATAGAACCTCACCTGTTTTTACCTTTGTCTGGCAATTCTTTATAAAGTAGTTTTTCTGGCTATATAAGAAGCAAGCTCCTTAATTACTAAGGGCCTATTTATAGGGGTCGTTATATATAGGCTAAGTGTGCACCGGACCCGTAGTAGGACTAGCTGCACGGCTAGCTGCTAAATTAACGGCGGGCTGTATGGCTGGTGCTGTAGGAGTTATAGATTGTGCTAGGGTGTTATGGGCCGTTTATAAAGTGCTTATAGTCTAGTTTGGAGAGTTTCTAGCTTTATACCGCTTAGATTGTGCCTTAATTTAATAGAGGCCTTAGCTAATAGCTAGGCAGTAGTCCGTAAGTACCTTTAGCATCTATACAGTAGTAAAAACTGGCAGTATGGCGTGCTGTAGGTCTAGGGTAAGCTTGTTAAAAAGGTCTGGTATTAGGTCTTTATGGGGAATTTAGGCTTAGCCGGCTAGGTATAGAAAGCGGGTCTAAAAGGCTAAAAAGGTCTCCGTTATCTTTATATTAAGAGCTTTATAATTAAGGTGGGTATTTTGTGTCTTAAAGGGGTCCTTGTAAATAGAAAATAGGTAGTTAACTATCTCTTCTTTAGAGAGAAAGGGGTCTGCTAAGTCCTAGGCGTATCACGGACGTAAATACGTCTATACGTCCCCACTAGTACGGCCAAAGACGTAGGCCATTTTAACTTAGGTAGTAGGGAAGTGGTCTATATTAACTTTAAGCTTGTCTTGTAGTTAAAGCTTCTAATTATTAAATATAGGGTTAGTTCCGTCTGTAAGCAATAGGGGGTCCGCAACCTTTACGGACCGCAATGATGCTAATACTATACGTTGGGCTAGGGTCTTAAGGACTATAGCAAGTCTCTAGGTGTTTAATAACTCCTTACTAGGTGTAGGGGTGTCTCTGGTTTTAAGTAGCTCTTAAAGCCGTTTAATTTCGGCATTAGCTACTACGAGCTCTTCCTAGGGGGTTAAGACGGCAACTATTTTACTATTAGAGGTATTTACGGGTCCTACAGCAGCTTTATTGGCTACTGTATTTCTTAGCATGGTGGTAGGGGTATTAGGTAATTTCTAGTGTTTGTTTATTTTCTAGGGGTTCTAGTCTGTATATATCCTATTCTTAGATTTCGCGTTCTATTTATATTCTTTTGGTTTTTAGGGGTCTGTCCTATCCTTATGGTCCTAGTAATGTCCTTAGGGTCCTATTCTGTGTCCTTTATAGATATATTTAAGTTCCTTCTTAGGAAGAAAGAGTAGTTAAGCTTTAGATAATGTTAGCGACTTAGTTAATCAAGGCACGAGCACGGCATAAGGGACGCGCAAGCCTGTACAATTAGTAGTCTATAAACGAGGATCCAAAGCTAGAGAAAGGAAGGGAGAAGAATAGCAGCGCTATGCAAAGTTTTATGCGGTCCTCTAGTCACGTAGACTTACGTGACTTGGCGTCTACCATAACGTCTACTATAATCCACCGTTTTCTACCAGCGCCGTGATAGTATGGAAAAGTTATTAATATATTTCTGCTAATTAACCTATGGCTTAGTTTATAAAAACTCTTATTAGTGTAATAACTATAGCCTTATTAGAATAAAGATATAACCGTAATATAACCGTAATATAACTAGGTTATATAATATCTTTATTAATTCTAGGGATATTTGCGGTAATTATAACCTTATCTAACCTAGCTGTACTAACCCGTTTAAAAGACATATCAATTTTAAACGTTTTTAACGTTAAGAGTATTTCTACCTGGCCTTTTTAAAAGCATATAATCATTAGCTTGCTATTTTAGTGGAATATATCTTATATATATCTAGGACCTGTTTTATAATGCAGATACTTTTTAAATATTACCCCTTATATATCTTAACCTTGCGGAAATAATAAAAGCTATTACTTTTTAATTAGGTATTAAATCTTATTAAGATTTGCAAGGCTTTAGTAAAGGCTTAGAAGGCTAGTAATATTATATTTTTTACAACACTCTTTTATTAAAGGGCTATATATAAAAGAGCCTAATAGAATAAGGATAGAGTATTAATATAACTTAGATATAACGTACTTAAAGTAAGCCCTAGCCCCAACTGTCGCTAGATTTGTTATTAAAGTTCTTTAATAAGCTATATTAGAACCTTTAACAGAGGTGCTAGAGGATGTATATATTTGCTATAAGAAGTTAAAATAATATATAGACAATCCTTAATATTATCTGGCTATATATAGTTAAACTCTATATTATAAGGGGCTAGTACCTATTTTCTAGGTCCTTAGGCGTGGTTACAGCCTAGATATATTAAGGTTATATTATAGTTATATATATATTATAATAACTTACCGCAATTATCTAATCTTTTCTTCCTATGCTTTACTGCTATATAGGTTTCTAGAGTGCCCTAATAGCCTTAGTTAAGTAAATCTCTTAAATATTTTAATAAGTATCTTAAAACTAAAGAAAGAGACTTTTAGTAGTGTTTTTTATAGTTTTATATTCGACTTCCCTTGGTACAGTATATACTTGCTATAGGTCTATCTGTAAATAACCAGTTATAACTTAGTTATAGTTATAATATATTTAGGATATATTAGACACTAACTGTGTACTTTACAATATAAAGATATAGCTTATAACTAGTACTCTACTCTATATAGGCAATCTAGTGCTAAAATATATAACAAATACTATTATAAAGTCTATATACGTTAATAAGAATAGATAATATAAATAAGTATCTTATATATTTATGTCTCTTTGTTTAAGATTATCTTAATTTAATTCTATTAAATCGCCAAGGAAATGTATAAGAGTACGTAATGTCTATATTATAACTTAATATAGTAACATAATATTATAGATATATTATACCTTTTCTCGCAATTTATGTATTCTTTCCTAGCCTTCCTCTGTAACTTGCTTGTAGTGAAAGTTTTATAGCTAAGGGTCTAAGTATTCGCAGTAAAACATGCCTATATAGGGTATCTGTTTCCTAAAGCACTTTTAGAGACCAAAAAGAGGGCATATTATACTTATCTTATTCCTTAATATGCATAAGTATTATATCTATCTGTATTAGAACCTAGTTATATATAAGATCTATCTAGGATATAGTCTCTTATATTTTTATACATCTTGGTAATATTCTTATTATTTAGCTGTAGGCTAGATAAATCTATTATATATCTAATCCCGTGCTTAGAAAATATAGGATATTCCAGTATCTCTTAACTAAATATAAGTCTTTCTACTATAAGCGATCTAGTTTGTGTAATTAATATTAAGCCTAGCTATATTATAGAAATAATTAGTTTATATATTATATATAGCTTATGTTATAGAATTCTACTTACTACTAGCATTAAAGAAGAGGCATTGGCAGATTGTTATAGTGTAGACATTTAGGATTATATATCTTTATAATACTCCTAATATAAGCCGGATATATCCTAATTACTATCTTTAATATTTATATATGTGCGTTCCTCCTGTACCTATTACCCTTTATAGAAGAAGTCCTCCTGTAATTATTCTAAGTCTTTAATTAAGGACTAAGTTGCTTTTATTAGTAGTAGTATAAAAGAACTACCTAAGATAGGTAAGTACGCAAGGGTGCCTAGATTATATCTTGGATATATTATTAATCTATCCTAGATATATCTCTGCGCACTTTAGGGTGGCTGTATATTATTAGCTATTTCTAATACTAAGATCGCACAATCTTAGATATACCAAAAATAGAGTATAGTTGCAATATTATACAATCAAGTGTAGCTTTAATGGCGATAATTTTAAAGAATTTTGTATTAAAAGCTTATGAAGTGTGCGCGCACGGTGCTAAAGTTCATCTAGTGTAAGATTTTGCGACGTGGCGTATTTTAACACTCCCGGAGCTTTCGGCAACACTGGCCGAGCTGTATGCTCGAAAGTAAGCTTTTCACGTGAGAAGCTGGATGGCACACTAATTTGCCCACGCCCCGAAACCAAAACGAATAAAAATATGTCACGTCGTCATTCTCACTAAACGGCGTTCGTCGGACCAGAAATTTTCTCACTAGCAAGCAACTCTACTTCAACATCCACAATACTGCTCCTTCTACTATTGTGATGAGAGCTACAATCCAGCTCGTAGTGCCCATGTCAATCTCTGCGCGGCGCGTAGACAGCCAACCACGAACCCAATCCCGAGAGATGTCAGTGCCAAGACCAGATGCTAGCTTTTTAAGCCGACGGCCAATGAGGTAAGCTTGTGGGAAGGTTATGATGTTGGTGGGATGCGGGTGTGAAGGTATGGTGAGGTTTGGGTGATCGAAAAGGAGGGTTTACAGCCCGTGAGGAGACGGAGACAAGGTCCAGTTTGGGCGTTATCGCGCTCGAAGTTGAAGATGAGGACTTTGATGGGTGGGTTTAGGTTTCGAGATTCGGGTGAATGAGCTGGGTAATGAGAAGGTGAGCCAGCGATGTTAAAGACATGGAAAGAGTTAAATAATTATCCCCGCACTATTCTTGATGTACACAGGACCATCATAGCGAACCTTGGTTGTTTTCTTCACTTCGAGCTTTATTTTTCGTTCAGTCTCTTTTGCATTCAATTATGTGCGGTATCTTCGATTGAGTCACTGCCCTATTCAGTTGATCAGTAGTTCGACTCTTCAGTTATCTGAGGAATCAATCGCAACGTATAAAGTGTTCTTTTGCATAACCAAGGAAGCCCTCAGCTCTTGGTATGTGTAGAGAGTCTTCGAGCGCAGAACTTGGAAGATATGAGGACTGCCTCGAGTAAGCCTGATGTGGCTTAGATCTTGGCCTGCATCATCCCCGCCCTCCTAGGGTCCTGTGGCTTGCGTATCTCGACAACTCGACAACTCTCCAAATCTAACTGAGTAACTCTCAACTACGCAGTTGCGCATTCGTACGCAACTGCGTAGTATTCTAATAGCCCTCCTCGCATCTTACCCGTACAAATTATTTAGAGTCTTTTCCTCATTATATTTCCTTCTTGACTTACTCTTCCGTTGTTGCTTGTTTCTGTCGACCTGAATTTGAGGTTATATATTGTCCTAATTGGCGCTGTCAATAGGACCGGTCTTTTTGGTGCCAGTTAGCGGTCAACAGTTTCTTAGCCAAATCTTTCAGTAGGCTTTAAGTTTTGCAGCCTTCTTTTAGGCACGCTTCCTCCTGAGCAAAGCCGTGGGACCTGTAGACTTTATATTCCGTCTGCCTGGTCTAGGCTGCAACGTCTAGCCTCGACGCTGCCAGATGCCACAACCACCAACTAATATTCGCCCTTTCGGCAGTGGAGTAAGCATGGATAGGCACATCTCCGCTGATCGGTCCCGTGCTGACTGTTTTTTCAGCCCAGTAGTGAGAGAGACGCTGTCAGGTCATTTTATGGCACTCCACTCTATGCCGCTGATCCATCTCTCGAAACCTTATATGTGCAAGGCAAACACAGCTCAGAAGCTCCATCATCCAGACGAAACAAAAGCTGCGTCAGAAACGATCAACTTCTGGAAAACCCTCCTGAGTAGGTCACACTTCTTTGAGCAACTGCTCTACCATTCACTAATATAATCTGTCCTCTGATAGTCATTACTACGAAGGAGACTCCTCTCACTCCTATGACCTTAGATCGATAACCCATAAACCAGGTGGCATCACCCATCTATCTAAGGCGTGCGAGGAATCATATATACCGTTGGTCCTCCAGGGAGTCTCTCATTCGAACCCGGAGCAAGACATCAAGGCAGCTCAGCAGTCTGTCCCTCTTCTGCACCTACAAGTAAGAGATGCAAGCAATGCACGTCATAACGAAGCCCAACGCCTGATTCAACGATATATTGAAGCTTCTCACAACAAATGCCTCAAATCACACCACAAAAGCTCAGGGGAAGGCTTGTATCTTTGCACATCCGGATGCGGTTACACAACCAAACGCAAAGACGATTGGAGAAGGCATGAAGAGATCAATCACCCCCAAAATTTCTGGATCTGCAGCTGTTGTCCCGCCCCTCTTAAGAGCGCTTTTCTTACCCATCGCCGTGACAAGTTAAATGATCATGTGAAAAAGGTTCATAAAGGTGCGAACCTAAGCATTATCGCCCAGGACTCAAAAATTGAATTCAATGCCGGATTTTATCCTAGATGTGGATTCTGTGGGCGTATTTTCGAGACTTGGGCTCGAAGAAATTCTCATATCATTAGCCATTTCGAATCAGGATTTTCCGGGGGTGAATGGACCATGTCACATTGGAGAAATCTATGGTCAGAGGATGACGTTGATGAATCCGATGGCTCCGATGATGACACCGAATATGAGTGGCCACATCCGGGCAAGGACGATGTCGTTCTATCCAAAACTCCAGAGAGAGACGCGTCCAGTTTATCCCCGCAAGCACCAACACCCTCCGATAGGCTAGATCACCGCGGTTCTCCGAGATCTCCAACCACCGAGTGCCTTCCCATGCGGCATACCAGACTACCTGATCCCGAGAGCCCCCAGCCATCCCTTGTCGTCCTCTGCAATCGTCTTAGGGACCAGTTTGGTTTTAATGAAAGCCCTCATACGGTCAACCACTTTTTTGAAATATGGGAGAGTGTATTTAACGGACTCGCACGCAAAGGGCAAGTTTGCCATATTTTGTCTATTAGGTCCTAGTTAACGGGTTAAGATTAGTTCAAATGATCCGACGACCAACGACTTTGCGAAACACCTTACTCGTCTATACAAAACCTTTTCTCAGGAAAGGCAGTCTCTTGAAATAGAGCCATCAGTACATTCCAGATGCCTCCCCGATATGGAACTGGAGGGTCCCACATCAGCATTGTCACAAAACTCTAAAAACAAGAGCGAATATGACCATGTCGCTAATACCATATTTCGCTACAGCCTTCATCGAAGTTTGATAGATTTCCAACAATATCCATTTAACAACCTAGCGGCTAACAGGCCTATGGATTCCAAATCTAGTATTAGCAACTCGGAATCATTCAACACCTTACAGTCTACGGTCGATTTGAATTTGGCGGGCTTTGGCTCACATTTAGGTTGTGGGGATCCCATTCGGCACCACACGCAAATGTCAGAGTCTCAGCAGTCCAGTTCTCCTGGCCTTTCGCAATTATTCAATCCACAAATGGCAGCGTCCAAAGCTGCTGGAAAACGCCGCCTAGGCGGTGAAGACGATGCCGATCAAAACGAAGACGAAAACGGAAATCCCAAAAAACCTAGGAAGTCAAAGGCCCCGAGCGATATGCCAAGAGGCCCAGGCCTTGCTTGTCCTATCCAGAAAAACGAAACGGAGCGTGGATTAAAACGTACGTGTCACGGCGTCGCTACCGAAAACCCATCGACTGTCAGGCGACACCTTCAGGATACGCATCACATCTTCGTCAAGCTGTGCCATCAGTGCAATACACATATATTGGAAAAACAAGAATGGGAAACTCAGCATGACAAGCAGCCGCTCTGTGTACCGCAACCTCAAGTGAGGAGAGATCACCGAAGAACACAGTGGCAGGCTCTATATATGAAGCTATACCCTAATGCGTACCGCATCCCTAGTCCATGTAAGTATAAAAACATATATATAGCAAATTTGAATTTAAAAGCTGACTCGAAGTGCACAGGGAATGGTGACGATACTTACACACTAGCACCACATCGGGAACCCAATGCCGAGGCACAGGTTGGTGTTCCTTCGACTGGTGTTCCTTCGACTTTGGCAGAAGATCCAATCCAACTACCTGCTTTGGATGACCTCCAGCCCTTATCACAATACCAAGCCTCCAAAGCTCACGAAGCGCGTCAATTGACTAAAAACGCCAACAAAGATTATCTAGAGCCAACCTTCCAGACACAAATGCCGCCTGTCACAAACGAGGGCGATATTGTCGCTCAGTGGTATGCACAGCAAGAAACAGATGCCAACCACATGGTCTTTAAATTTAAGGAAACGTTCATGGAGCTCACCAAATCTAAACCGGCACAGGTACAAATGGATCTAACTCGGCTCGTGGAAACCTATTTTCACGAGTGTTTTAGGGACTTGCGACTGTCCAGTCTGACAGAAGACATTCTGCTGACGACTGTTGTGTTCTCCCAACAGCGAATGAACCATGAATTTATCGAGGAGTTTATGGACGTCACTAATGGACTCCTACCTCACTGGAAAAGGCAGCTTGCTCAGCTTCTTTACGCTTATGTCCGTGGGTTATCCGACTGCCATGGGCATGCATATATCCAGCCAACCACCCATCAAACAGTGGCACAAGATCATGATTCAGCTTACGGATCCAGAATATCTGATCTCTCTCAGGTTCTCGATCTGGTTGGGGTGAATAATAACACTGCCGACCATGAATCGCAGCATAATAATGCGGCGTTTGATGAGTTATTCTCGGCATATTCAGAGGCTGGCGGGTTTGCGGGAATTTAAATTCGAATACCTTCACTGCCTTACGCCGCGTTGCGGATTTTTCCTAAGACGCTTTGTTCATCTGGATTTCTAGGTATGAAAGAGAAAATACTTTTTATATGTCATGGCATTATGTCGACCTGTTTCCATTACCTATTCATTACCTATTACCGACTAAGTGGCAATATCGACTGAGTGGCAATGGAGTGACAACCATAAATCGTTGTTAGCATCGTCGTCAGCCTTTTTCCACCTACCTAGTGTATATAGTGAGGCTCTAGAGCCTCTTGCAATGAGACAGAGTCCTCCTCATCTTCTGACTTACATCGGATCGACATATTAGGTTTAGATTTTAAAGCATTGGAAAGGCCAATTACTTAAGGGGTATGAAAGACAACTTACCTCGTTAATACCAAGCAATACGTATTGTATATGTGTTTCTCAGGGTCTTCAAAAGGTCTTCGCCAAGGTCATGTCAGTAGCATTGCCAACCACTCACATTAAACCTCTGAAATTATAAGTGCTAGTGCTGTCTAAGCCTTAGCCGAACTATTCCTGCTACATGATCTTGTCAATACAGTTCAATTTCGCAGAGCTAAGCATAGACCTTTTGGATATTAAAGCAAAAAGAAGAAACCCAAGAGGCTAACTATAGAGGATAAGCTTTGTTACGGCTCCACCCCTCTGTTGGAATGTCAGGATGAACGCAAAAGATCCGGGACAGGTAATATTAGGGACTATGAATGTAAGTTTTGCAGTGTGTGGGAATTGACCGAGCAACTTTATTGTAAATCTATGGAAATCAAGTGGAATATATACATGAATGTAGAGTCCTAACCCCGAAGTCTATGACTCTTTTTAACCATATCCGAGACATACGAGGGTAGTGCTGACGCTGTCTCGGAGCCTGCAACATTGTGTCTTAGCAGTACCGGTAGTCAGTTACAATGAATAAGGGTCGCAGAATCAGAGCAGTCAAGGGGAAAATACTGTAGGGCTTAAAATCTACTCTAGAGGTTCCCCAAATATTAACCAGAACGGTAACCGACTACCGGTACTATGCCAAAGCACTACTGTCTTACCAGCGTATCACCCTGTTTCAGCTATATATTAGTCTCCCCTTTTGTCTTGTTACCTCTACCTTCTTCGTGTATATATAGAGGCTCTAGAGCTACATTTACAATCAAGTCGCTCGTTCAATTCCCACACTGCAAAGCTTACAAGAACGCTTACTATATGGCAAAGACTAAACGAGTCACACTTTGCTTTATCTAATTTAACGCCTAGAAGTCTCACTAGCAGTAGAGTAAACTAAGATATAGCTTGGGTGTGTAGAAAAAAAACTCAGGTTCTATACTCTAGTTACATTTAAACTGATTGTGTCCATTTAATTCCTAAATGGGGCTTTACAGAACTTAGTAGAGCTTTGAGCAGGGCTTTGGACGGGGCTTCGTGCAGAGCCCTAATATGTAGAGTTTATATTTGGGCTTGTTCTTGAAAGCCTTGTACGCGATTTCGCGCAGGGTTTCCGTGTCAAACCACAAGTGTAAGCCCCCCTTGAATTACCCTCCAGCTACGTGTCGCTACATGAAGTCAACCCAGGCCATCTTTTCTTTCCCAACCCACCTTCTTAAAAGCTCGATCACACCTCGGCGGATAAACTTAAGCAGTTAGCCGTACTAACATGAGCCATGCTGAAGTGGCTCTAGCGAATCCTAATAACCTTAGCGTTCGAGTAATTAAGAAGGCAATTGTAGAGGTATCCGGAGTAGAGAAAGAGCAACACTACGGGATAAAGAATAACATAACCACGGGACGAAGAGAAACGTCACCACAAGAGGAGGAGCAACACCGTCACAGGAGGAGGAGCAACATCGCCATGGGAGAAAGATGAGCATCGTCAGCACCACGTAGAGTGAAAAAAATGTAGCATAGCCCACGTTCTTTTCGTGGCATTTCATGCAAATGGCCTAAGGTCGGCTTCATGTAGTGATCTTAGCAAAATTTCCATTGCGAGCCTTGTATCCTTGCCCGCTTCTGCAAATTTGGAGTGGAGCTTCTTGGAAGTGGATGTTTTCAAATCCTACAGCGGATGGGACTTGGCGGTATCTCGGGTACGCCAGCGGGATGCTTAATACCGCGGAAGGACTAGGAATTCTGTGTTTTAAACCATCTAACAGTCTCCCCTTATGCATCTGCCATGCAACACACTCAAATCAAAACTAGAGCACACATAAAAAGAGCTCTACAAAGAACGGCAAGAAGGCTGCTGGGAAGTATCCAGCAAAGAGTGAGCAATAAAATCTTATGAATTGCATGGCTTGGCGCCAAGCCGCTAGTGAGCCCGCGTTCTGATATTGACGGTTCTCTTCTTCAATCTGCAGATGTGCAAGCGCCGGGTAGGCTCACCAGCTACCCAATATTGGCGATCGAAGGCAGCTTGCAATACCAGGTCTCGTTGAGTCAAATGCCCTCAAAAGCAGGAGACCGAACGTAAGTGAGTTCACGCCATGTTTGCATATTGCACACTGTGCTCCGCGCGTGTGAACTCTACAGGTGTTTTCACGAGCTTTGTCCTCGTTAATTCGCCTGCTGATCCCCATTCTTACAGACCAATTTCTTTTTTTATAATTTACTTTTACCCTTTTTACCCGTTTCCCTTGAGACCTATCATACTATGGCCCGGGCAGGGTCCGCCAAAGAGGATGAAGGTGGACCGCGCTTACTGGAGCAGGAACCGTTCCCCGGAGCGGGATTACAATAGTGCAAGGCCAGGATGACCGGACAGGATCTAGGGCGGGCAGTCGCAGGGACGAGGGATGAACGATGGCCAGGCACGGTCAGTTCGATGAGATGCAGGCTTCATGTGACGGAAGAGTGAAGGTTGTCGCTAACGTTTAGCCTACGAAGCCCGGGCGGGCCATTGCTAACCGCCTCCTGCATCTAGGCCCCCTGTAGCAGGAAGTCTCTCGCAGCATGAACGCGGCCAGGGAAACACTGCAGGAGAGCTTCACGTTGTCTAGAGAAAAGCACGTGTTGCTCTTACAATCTGCTCTGGACATTCTCAGAAGCTTGGACAGGACGCCTATTGCATGGCAAGAACTGAACGAGTCGCGCTTTGTTTCATCTAATTCAACCAATAATGAGGTCTCTTCAGCCAATCAGCCAGCGATAAAGCCTAAGAGAATGTCATTTTGCGCTCCTGGTTGCTGGGAAGAAGTGGCTCAGGCCCCTCCTGCACGCCTCGACCCACAAGACCATTTGGGGCCTGCAAGCGACAGATATAGACTCTTGGCAGCCTTAGACTAGCCACCCAGGCAGCAGGGCCTGGTGGGATAGTTAATAATTTAACACACCTCGTGTCACTCACTATTGGTCAAGAGCTAGTCTTCGCTGGCCTTTCGGTGGTAATTTCTCACCAACTTCCCAAAGCACGACGGAAAGTTTTGATTGTGGAGCATTGCATTTACTACAGAGCACTAAGGATAGGGTATCTAGCCATCCGTCCTCCCAGAAAAACAAAAACCAGCCGAAGCCAAATCCAGATACTGTGCTAAGCCGATCCTTCCTGCTTGAAAAAAATGGAAAACGTTTAAAGTCCAGCCATCGAAATGCGTACCCAACCGGGCTCATCCCTGCGACCCACACATAGACCTGCATAAAACGGTGACATCTTCCACCTTTCTTCCGGCCTCTCTCATTTCTAGAAAGGTGGCTCGTGCTTATAGCGGGGCAATGGTCTGTGATGACAGGCGCCACCAGCCGAGCTTTAACTCGGGAACGCGTGGAAGCCAGCCACACTCTTTATTTGGGTTTGTCAAAGAGGAAGGTGAGCGATGAAGCTGGCGTCCCGTCTCCGCACGGTTGCATCAATGGCCGACATGTAGTGTTGTATGAAGATGGCTGGTTTTAAGTTTGAAACCCCCACGTTCGGCCGTAGGTTGGCATTGATGTCTGGATGGGGCATGTGAAAATATCGGATGGGATGTGTCGGAACGCATTGATGCCCGGTAGTGTTGATGCCACTCGAGAACCGAAGTTGCGAGGCGGTATGGTGGGTGTACTAACGAAATTCGAGAATATTCTCATCTCAGGGCATCCTTACTAGTGGCCTGTTCCACGGTATTGGTTTCTTCATCGGGGATTGCGATGACTTGGGTGGCAGAGGAAGCGGTATCGTCTTCGGTGGAATAACTCCCTGCTTATAGGTATCAGAGCCTATTGTTGTTACCGAAGCGCTATCATCGAAGAGTGTCGCTTTGGCCAATGAAGAGTCTCGTATGGCGGGTGATATCGAAGATGATTGCCACAAGGTGGGCGCCTGTGAGAAAGTAGTCGCTTGTGAAGCTCGGTATGAAGCCATGCTTGAGGATTCGCCAAAGCTTGAGGTGGTCGCCCGTGAAGTATGGTACGGCATAGCTGAGGAGTCGTCAGAGTTCGAGGTGGTGGCCTGTGAAGTGCGGTACAGAGCCATTCTTGAAGATTCCCGCGAGCTTGAGGTGGCCCAAGGACGAACTGAATCTATGGGTGATGCTGTATCTGGCCAATATGTTAAGGAAGGCGAGACTCCTAAGCGAATTGATTCAGAAGAGGATGCCATGTCCGATGCAAAAGTCACCGAAGGCGCAACTCCAATATGAATTGATGACATTGTGGATACAGAGTCAGATCCTGATGATTTAGATTTACTGTCATGTTCATGAGCCCCGCAGTGTGGATCGGACAACTCGGTATAATTGGTGAGGATCTCGAAGAGCCGATTTTGTACCTCTTGAGCAGTGGGACGGAGATCGGGGTTCTGGTTAATCATGGCTCGGATCAAGTTCATTATGTGGGGGATTGCGCGGAAGGCATTATCATCCATCTCGAAAGCCGCGTCGTCGAGAATCTTCATCCAACTGTGGACTTTATTGAGGTTTCCATGAAAAGAAGAGTCTGTCCGGAAACTATTCATGCCACGTCCGCTTTCTACCTTTTGCTTGGAGGAACGGTGTTTTGTGAAGTCGTTTGCCCTCTTCCTCATCATAAAGGTGAGAATGTCGAGATAGACGCAGCCAAGGGAAAACACATCCGATTTCTCTGTCGCTGGATATACAGTCAGAGGTTCTGTGCGTGACCTGGCTTTATTGAACCCAAAGTCGAACCTAGAAAGAGAATTACTAGGACTTCTACGTGTAGGTTTCTTGACCTTATCCTTGGGTCGGGAAGAGTTGCTCGAGGTGGACCGTTCCGAAGATCCTTTGCTTGAGATAGAAGTCTTGCGGGCCCGATCATCAGGCATCTTGACCGTGGGGTCGAGGGAGAACGGAAGAGAAGACCTGTAAATTTCTGGAGCGCTGTAATTATATATCTCGGTTGGTTCGGGTTTCTTGTCTCGTTGGAGAGACTTCAAACTTCCAATGTCGCTGAATGCGATGTTGTTTGATTCGTCGATGAGGATGTTAGAAGGGCGGATTGAAGAATGAAATAAACCGTTTTGGTGAATTGTAGTAACTGCATTAGCAAGGCAATGAAGCCAGCCGAGAAGAAGATAATACCGATCTTGCTTTGCAAGCTTCTGGTACTGTGGAGGTTTCCGATGGTCAATAAAGCTCTTGAGAGTATGCTGAGCGACGAAATTCGTTAGGGTATATCCACTTCCTTTGGAGGTATACGATGCCCAGATCGGCGCGACGTGTTCATGTTCGATAACTTTCGAGCTTTCAACATCTATCAAGAACTCTGCCTCAAGCTCTTCAGAGTCTTCGCTTCCAAAAGAGAACTTCCTTCGGACGAGAACATCCTTGGGCTTCTGTGGTAGGTGAACTCTTGACCAGTGCTGAAGTGAGACAGCTGGAGGAAAGCCGTGGACATACTCAATCGGCAGAACTTCATTCGGTGCGTAGTCGATGTGTGCACCTTGGTAAAGCTCGCGGAGTAGGAACGTGAACTGTATATTGTAAAATTTCCGATTCCACATGTCGTTCCGCTGGCAGGAAAGTGAAAGTTGTTCGATATCTTCTAACTGGAGAGGTAGGTCGTCATCATCCCAAGAGCTGTCAACAACCCCGAATATCTGGTCCGGCTCTCCAACTTCCACAAGTATTAGGAACAATCTCTTCGCCTTTTCCAATATCCATTCCATGTATGTATCATCTGTCAAGCCATCCCCAAATCCAAGAGGTCGATCGAGAAATTCTCTCACACCCGGTCGAATTCTGGAAATCACAAAGTCTCTGGTAACTGTTTTATTGATTTTTTCCTCCGTCCACCAGATTTGCTGAAGCGCAGCATGAGGGGTTACTAGCGAATGTCCAGCATAACCGTAGATCATGGTATTGAGAGCGACGGTTTGGTCGTTGACTACGTTATTCAAAGTCCGGGAACCCATCGCGTCGGGAACAAGTTTGGATTGTTAATCTTGACTGGCGAATGTAACATGAATTTATACCTGGTGAGAGCACGATTTCATCACTCTTGAAGACTTGGGACGGCGGAGAAAATTGTTGTTCATGTCTAGGTGTATGGGAAAAGGTGACGGTGATGAGACGGTAAAGATAGAAACTGTCAATATCGATAGTGTGAAAGTACAGGTAAGACTAGTTTAAATGTCAGCCCGGCTACATATTTCTCTCCATACGCCACGCTCCTCCCACGGCGAGCCAGAGACCGAGATCCTGTAAGGTCATTATCCAGCGACATAGCGCAGACGGAAATCGGAGACCTTCGTGGGGCACGACCTTTATGAAACTATAACCAATCACGCGGTAGCAGTGTGATTAGCACCAAGAGACGTTGCGATGGTGGCTGTTGGCTGGAAAGATGTAAAATCGAACTTACCAAAAATGGTCGTCTGGCCCGAAAAATTCCTCACCCATGTCAAATTGCGGCAAGATTGCCACCGTCGAATACCGGTCCCAGAAACCATGGCGAGTTGGAAAATCTCAGGGACACAGTGTACCATAAGCCAATAAAAATCGCGTACTCGTAACAACAATAACTACCCTAGACATGCAGTCAGAACTCCGAGTGGGTCTGTACAACTAACACTGGCGGCTAAAGAGTGAGATAAAAAGGTCAATGATTTGTCCAATTCCAAGACGTTTGTAATAGGCACCCAAGTCCATCTTTCGATGATTAGAAGGCTTGGTAAGCTATTCTCTCCGGTTGTTGGTCGCTTTTAGTTTCTACGCCTTCGCTCCGGCAAATGACGACCAAGGAGGAAGCTGATCACGATGCGTAAAAAGCCGTGACAAGGATAAGCATGAAATCCTCCCCAGATTCCCAAGGCAAAGGATGGATTTTTCCCGCCAATAAAATTCTGGTATACCGAGGCTTCTATAGTCCGACGGACTAAGGATCCATTGTGGAAGTCCCAAGAAAACCTCTATCGCACGATGAAGATTGCGACACGGGCTGTGGGGGATAATCTGCCTTGTCGGTCATAGTCCGCGTCTATCCCAAAGATGTCGCAGTGGATGGCGACCCAACAGTTCTACCTGTCATCAACAGCGGAGGCGGTGCGCCATGGCTGGGATGTTCCATGAGAAGGCATGGATGAAAGGAACGACACACAGCATGGCGACGACATCGGGGCAGTTAGAAGGCCGAGAAGTGCAAGTCGAGGCGCGGAGTTACAGCTTGTCAAAGTTTGAGACTCCTCCCACGTGTGATCGCCACGCTCGAGGCGCCTCTTGGCAGGGCCATCCGCCACAAGTCGCACCGAAAGCTTTTTTTTCCCAAATTATTTTTTTCACTTTTGCCTTTATGCTTAAGGTAAGCTCCCACATTGGATCTTCCAGAAGCCTTCCAGAAGAAAAGCACAACTCGCCTGACGTTACTTCTTTTAACCTTCTAGCGGTTGTCCAAGCTCTCTCACTAGCCAGTCATGCAGTCATGAGATCTATTGCATCTTGATGAGGTGGGCGTGATCACAGCCTTGAAGCACCGGCCAGTCGGGAAGACCATCAGAACTCCTCTTTGTCAGGCATGTGGAACAGGCCCGCACGGCCGTCGTAGTTGTTGGGTGGTGGGGGAGGGGGAGGGGGAGGGGGGGCGAGTCTTACGACACCATATGGGCAGGCCTGCCTGCTCTGGCATTTTAGGAACGTAGCTTTGTTTCGTAGAAGTTTCTTTTTATTCAATGACTCGCTATGCATCAAATTCATAAGGACCGTCCTATTCAAGCCAAGCTGTATTCTGCCATCTCAGTTTATCTCCTGCGCAATTATCAACCGGATTCCCTTCCATGTCCCTGGCAGAGTCTCGTAGTCTTAGTGTCTCCCCGCCTCACTCCAGGATAAAGTAGATTGGATTTCGTCATATTTTTTGGCCAGATTTCTGAAGGGCAATGGTTAAGGGGTTTCATGGAATTATAAGTAGTCGTGTATCTCGGGCGACAGCGTAAAGAGCTCCATCTTGAATAGTCCTTCCACCAGTTCGAGGGAAACATGGTAACAAGCGGTCAGTAAAAGGAGGCTTGGCAACATGAAGTCATGAAGTATGAGTAGAAGTGAAACAAGGGTGGACGTTGGTGTCCCTGTCATGCTAGTACGAATAGGCCAGGGTATTGCCGCATTGGGATTACAAAGGTCCTACTTGTGTGTAACCTGATGAGAAGTTGAGGAATCTATCTTGTGTTCTAATAGACAGCACCATCCTGAGCTTGAATAACCTTTTTTTGGAATAATCAATTAGAATCACGAGCATGACTAATAATAGATGAAATTCCTCACTTTCTCGTATTTGCCGGCCTGAAGATCAACGGTAATGTCATATTTTCTTCCGATCAGCAAACAATGTACTTAGTTTAGCGTTCCTGGTTCTTGGTGGAAGAAACAATGCCCAATACTCTCGGGTGTGGGGGCCCTGCACTGTACGGCACCTGCATTGAGAGGGTTTCGTCTATGTCCGGAAGAGATCCCATGCTGTCCTGAGGGGGTTGTGACCAAGCAGTTCTTGCAAGTTTCCATCTAGTCGTGCAATGTTGTCTTGTGGCACGTGGTCCTCCGAGATTGAATTAGCAAAGTGCGGCCGTAACAGTGTCCAGATAATTGATCACGAGATACTTCCCCCGGTACCTTATATATAAAAAATAGATGGACCGGAGTCCAATCCTCCACAATAGGAACGGTATTGCATCCGCAACATCCCCAATCCCCTACAGGTTGAAATGGATGCACTTGTACTCAACCCCGGAGTAGGCATCAAAACGTTCGCTTCATACACGCCTAATGTATACACCCTCGAGCACGTTGACACATTCACTGCAATGGAAATACCGAGTTTAGCGAAGGCAGATGCGATCGAAATCAAACCCCAAGTTGGTTGATAGGCATTCCTCCTGAGACCAAGGGCGGAGAAATACCCGCCGTCTTGATGAGGGACCTATGCTCCTCCGGCGACTCTATGATTGTGTCAGAACTCGTGTGTCGATTGATCTATGAAGAAAAGAGACTATTTATACATGAAGGTGTAGACTAGGTCGGTGACCGAATCGGTGACCGAGTCACAGGTAGGGGGGGGGACCCCCTTGTAGAACTCCTGAAATAAGCCATATTTGGCGTCTAACAGATTGGCTTCTTAAAAGGAGCGCTAGACGGCCCTTTTTGTCTTTGTATGTTCACGTCTTCTGATTAGAGTGACAACCCGAATTTCCTGTGGGGAGGTTTTTTTGCCAAACGGTCCGGAGAACAATCTAAGGTTTGTTACGGTAGGAAAGGCAATGAGCCAAAAGGTGGAGAGTCAGAAGTGGTATGACCGTGCAGTGGACTATTTCGACAAAGCAAAAAAGGTTGGGAGATAACTGCTGCTGAACTATTTTTGGCTGCTACTTCCTCGGATTCCAATTTGATGTCATGTTGAGTTTTTGTGGATAGCGTGGAATTCAAGGGGATCAAAGATGACTTAGCAAGCATGACATCTGATTTACAGGAGAGAACCACGTCCTTCCAATAGAATTGAGTATACAGCTTGTGCTCTGCTCCATGCATTCAATGCGTGGGATGAGCTAAGCGCATTGTGGTCCAGGAATAGGAATCTTTGAATGACATCTCAATTGACTTTATTGCTAGTTAAGTGGCTGAAGGACGCGCAATGCATGTCTCAAGAATGGAGGAGAGTTGGATGCGCAGGAGAGTCATGGCAGGTGTCTTGGTATTTTGGTGTGTGCTTCTGCGAATGTCACTCGCACGGACTAGACTTGTTCACCTTCCCCTCGATACCCTAGCTCTTGGTCATTTAGACTCTCAATAATTCCGACCAAGCGATTTTATACTGAAGAAAATGTGGATGTCTTTCAATCTTTCAATGCTCATATATTAAAGCCCCAAAGCTCAAGGCTGCCGGGAGGATCATCCATGTCAAAATTTGCCAGGAGTCCGCTCTTAGCCAATCCCTGCATGTCTAGTGGTGGTTCTTGAGGGTCTCTACCCGCTTCCGTGTACTTGAATCATGGTTGAAATCGTTTCTCTAAATCTCGAAATCAATCCTAGCATATTTACTGCGCCAGTCTTGACCATTTTTGAGTTCTTTTTGAGTGGATCTTATGCAAAGGTAATACGGAAGATAATCTCACATAATCCTTGGGTCACCACCAGACTGGAGCCCGTTTTGCCAACTTCAAGCCGATGTTTAGATTTTTTTCACAACTTTATGCGACTCTTGAATGATCTGGAGGTGCAGATCGTATACTTGGGGAACTCTCGCTCCAAGTCGTGGCTCTAGAAAAGGACCTGGAAATCTCTGAAATAGACAAATTCCGTTCTTGTGAGATTAGCCTGGCCTTGACTGCGCCCGTGGCAGCCTTGAGCCTAGGGGTCATCATGCGCTCCATCACGCGAGCTAGGGTCTTGCGGGAAAGGTCGTTTAGTAAGTTGTTGATTTGGGACTCTGGGTTTGACAATCTGGGGCAAAGTATCGGTGTTGATATGAGGCTTTAGGCATCCTGTTTTGTATAATGAGAAAATTTAGTATTAGAGCGCTTCACCTTTCCCTCATACGCCTTCCAATACACTTTAAGATTATTCTTTTCCAGGCCTCCAGCACTTCCGCACTCACAGAATCCTTCTTGAGAACTTTGGGCATAATTGCAGGCTCGATGCAATGAGATGGTTGAACTGTCTTTGAACTGGACAGTGTTGTGCTCATCTTCACCAGGGTGAGGTTTGTGAGCTCGGTTACAGTCGTTTTCGAAATATCGGTAAAAATCGCCAGGCCACAATAACACGCATCACCCCCCTATTAAAACAATATACCCTATATAGCCCCACCAATATAACTCTATATTTTATAAATAGAGACTGATTTTACAGCCCTATTCTAGGGCTATAAAATAAGCCCTTATTTATATAATTTAAGGCTGTCTTAGTGGAGTTATAGGGGGTGCTTATTTTTAGCAACAGAAGTGTCGGATTAGTCAGCGCAGAGCCTTAATTTAAGTTTCACAGCCGTTGCAGAGTACCCACTATAGCCCACTAATACAGCTCTACATTTTATAAATAAAGGCTCATTTTATAGCCCTAGAATAGAGCAAGAAAATGGGCCCCAGTATATATAAATTGGATTAATATTGGTGGAATTATATGGGGTGTATTGTTTTAATAGGGGGGTGATGCGTGTTGTTGTGGCCCGGCGATTTTTACCGATATTTCGAAAACGACTGTAAGGCAGCAGGCAGTGATTGCCAATTTAACCTGCACCATTAAAACACAACTATAATTAATTAAAAAGAGTCGTGGATATAATGGTAGAGACCTTGCTTTAGCCCTCTAGCATATAGATAATAATAATAAAAGTCTTTGTTGTGGGTGTATTGATGGCAATTCAAATTTGATAAGTGTGGCTGTTCTAGCCTCATTATCTTGATCCCACACGCTGGATACGACATCTGGCATCACAAATAGCGTTCAAAGGTACTTTCCCGATCATTCAACCGAGGCCGAAGCACTATGAGAAGTTAACACTGGTGGAGTTTATTGGGGCAGAACGCGGCTAGCATTTTAGATCTCTCAGACCCCACTGCTGTGTGATGGATGGGCCAAAAGACTGGATGGAAAAAAAATCATTGAGCTCTGAAAGGCCTTTGAGGCAATTCAATAATGCTTGCCCTTCATTCCAAGGTATAAAAGAAGCCTTGGAGGAGTTATTCTCCTGCTATGAAGCTAGCCTACTCTAGAAATGCCGTGGACGCATCTTCTGGTGAGAAACCTTTCTCAATTCGAAATTGGGGCTTAAATTACATATATCACGAACGAACATTCTAGTATCGCACCCTTTATCATAACGTGAAAATCATATCAATGGGATGCACTGACCGCCCTCCCTGTTCCAACCCCACTGGCAAGCAATTCTAACCTACTTGCTTGAATCCGATGCTTCTTCATAACCTCTACCCATTCATCCTCTTCCTCATCTTCCTCAGACCTGCTCTCATCCTCAGATTCCTCTAGTAACGCTAGCATCATGCCAAAATCCCCTCCAAGCCGACCGAGACTGCCGGCACAATAAAGAACTTGCGTAAGTAGACTCTCGCGCGATGCTCGGTCTTGTACATTAGAGAGGTATTTCTTAAGTGTTTCGAAGAGAAGGTCGACGAGGTGCAGTGGGAAGGTTGACAAGGCGGATGGTAAGAGTTGAAGCGCATTATCTTGAGCTGGAGGGGATATTGAGTGTAGCGGCGGAGACGAAGTCTCAGCGCTTGGCTCTTCTTGCTGGGTCACAGACCCTGGGAGTGGCAAAGCGGAGGGGAATATGCTTTTGTACATTGAGATGATAGCAAAGCTTTGTTCGCGGAATATCTCAATGTAGCGTTTGAGATAACGCTCGGTTTGCTGGCCGCCAGACCACTTATCCCCTGCATCTTTGCTTTTGTTATCATTGCTTGTTCGTCTGAGAGTCTCTTGGTCTGCTAGTTCTCGGAGTGGTTCGAGGGCTTCGAGCATGGATAAAAGATTGATGAGTCTGCATACGAGAAATAGAGCTCCTAGAGCTCCCTCGCTGCTTCCCACGCTGGTGGTTTTCTGGAGACTCCACGCCTCGTCTAGTTCTGGTGCTACACGCCGTAGCCAGCCTATTGTTCGCATAGCTCCGGCGAGTTTGATTCCCTGGGATTGTAGACTTGCAATGAGAGTGGTTGTCATTCCTTTCATCTCATGCTCTGCCTGTGCTGATATGGATGACACGAGCCCGAGCTTGGGATATAATGTATGGAGACGCTTGATATGTGCATGGAGGTCGAGAGCAGAAGCATAATTTACGTTGGTGGCAGACGATGCAGTTGTATTGCCGGCTTGGGAAGGAGCCGTGGAGGAGGAAATGGCGGAAGAAAGAATGGTTGGCAGGTCGAGCACATCAGATACTCGATCAACGTTCCGTGCTAGCAGCATTGCCTTTCTTCGGCGATCCAATATCGGATTTTCGATCGCCTTACTGTATTTCTTGGAGAAGCGTAGGGCTTCGCTCTCCAATTTGGGTAGACCATCTTGGAGTTTTCCAGCTTCTTGACCAAGCTTCGGCAATGTATCTCGTAAATTTGTGAGGTGATCGGACGAGTTTATTATTGATTTGTGCGACCGTTTGGATAAGGCCTGAAGGGATCGTAGAATCGACTGTGAATTTTGTGAGAGTGATTGAGGCTCGGCGGATGTGAGGGAGGAGAGGGGAAGCGTTGTCAAACCGGCGAGGTAGTTTGACGTGGTGGAATCATTGCTAGAAGGAATTGGTCGCTCGGACGCATCTTGGGAGTCAAAATAGGGAATGAGGAGCTCGTATAGCGGGTCAGCCATATTGGCGAATAGTAAGGTCTACGATCTTGTTGGTAGTATATATCTAATAAGATTCCTCCCCCACTGAAACTCCCCACAACCTCTTATTAGATCAGAATTGTCGTCAACATGCGCAGTCGGATAAACTCCGGTCCCCGTACATTCAACATCAGCCACTCCGCTACATTTCCACCATGATCTTGACGGCCTCTCCTCCTTTCACCAACCTACCAGAACTCTCTGGGGTTCTGCAAATATTCTCCTTTGGGCCTGTATTTCTTACCACGGCTCTCCTTCTCTCGATTTTCTGCGTCTCGCTTGCCCCACGCCTTCAAATCCTACTCGATCAGGCCGACGACGGCAAGAAGGCTACTAGTATCTTCAGTTTGCGGCTTACACAATACCAGAACGACGGCGCGGAGGACGCTCGGACAGCCATGGCCGACCAGGCGGCCACATTCTGCGTCGAAGATACCTGTGGACTAAAAAGTGACAAATATATGATTGGAGTCATAGACCGGACATTCGGCGATGTGGACAGCCATGAACCCTTACCTCAGCGAGATTACGGAGACGATATACAAAAGCATGACGATATACCACACGCACAATTTCTAAACTTTACGAAGAGCGGAATACCGCCCCGGGGAACTGTTCTGGTGTCATGGCAAACAGAATTCAAGACCGAGCTTGTGCCAGAATCGGAATTGGAGTTACTTGATCGAGCGCTTTTTGTCGGAGATGCCGTCAAAAAGGATGCTCGTAGTCCTATGAGTGGAACCGTAATTGGTACCATGGCTATATGTACCTTATTTCCCGCTGGAGCCTTCGACGGAAATCCTGAGCAGATCACTCGAGATGTCAATGTCCGGGGAGTTCCAGCGGATGAGCTGCGAAATGTCCATGAATACAACGAAGGGGCTTTGGTAGTCTACGATAACTGGGTTGGTCGAATAGAAGATGTCTACGATGAGATTAGTGTACGGTTGAGTAATGGTAGTGTGGTTGTGGTGGAGAACTGGGACGAGCTTGACCCTGATGATCCGCTTGTCGACCGCTTGAGCATTGGAGATACGGTAAAAACGAAAAAGGGCAACTTAAGGAGAGGCAGGTGGAAATATGGGGCCTTTAATCCAAACATCCCACCTCATGGGACTGTCGTGGATACACGCACTACCAATATCAATGTTCACTGGCTTGGTCGTAGGATAGGCGCCGTTGCGGGATCTCCTCTCGCAGAGCCACCTATGGAACTTAATCTGGATATCCTTGAAAGTGGAAACCTTTACGTCTATGATACGACCAGGGGCCCAGGCAAATCAGCGCTGGTAGCGTCGAAGAATGAAGAGAGGAGTTACCACATTGCAGATGTTACAGTTGGCGACAGGGTTAGATTTAAGGACCTCACTGCAGCTTGCGTAAAGTACAATGGGACAAGAACTCTTCCGAACGGTCTTCCTCAAGGGAAAGTTGAGCGCATCCCAAGGACGGAAACGCAAGGTTACGATATGAATGTCTACCTTATTATGCAAACACAAACTACAGTTACAGTTCTTTGGCAAGATCTCAGTATTTCGGAAAATACTAGCACGTCACTCATACCTGACCCTAACGTTGACGACGATGACGGGGTTTGGCCCGGTGAGATTGTTTGCACTAAGGAAAAAGGAGAGGAGCAGCCGGAATCAGACTGGGCATTTCGGCCCGCAAAAGTTGGTGTTGTTCAATCGGTTCGAGCGACTGATCGTATTGCTACGGTTCGATGGTTCACAAACGCGGAAGTTCGATTTCATGGAGAGGATCTTTTGCCTCCCTCACAGACAGGCACAATAAGCACTCTGGAAGAGGATGTGAGTTTGTATGATATTAGATCGACTGCAGGTCTGACTAGGCAACGTGGAGACTTTGTCATCCTTCATCCAGATGTGCACATAGAGTATGCGGGATCTTCTAACGGGGAAATCGCGACTATCGGTAGTCCCTATGGCCCTGATTGGTTCGGAGAGGTTATTGGCCTCGGGCTTGATGGAAAGCTCACGATTAGACTTGGAGTATCAAGGCCAGTCAGGGACGTCCGAGTAGCACCGGAGCATGTGACACTGGTGTACAACAGTGACATGGATTCCCGCCTCGACGAACTTAATGGAAGCGCAGATGATGATGATTACGAAGACATGGATGAATATGAATATGAAGATGAGGATGATTCAGGATTCGATACTGAATCATTCAATGAATACTGGATTGAATACGAAGGTCATGGGGGAGAACGCATTGACCGGGATGGTGAGGACGCTTGGTCTACAGAAGATGAAGAAGATGAAGAAGAGGATGACGATGGCGATGTATCGATGCCCGACCTTGCAGCGGAAATTGAAATCGAAATAGACACGCCCAAGACCACCCCCGATTCGCAGCCGGAAGATGAGTCACCAGCACCCATCAACGGATTTCAAACAGAGCTCGCACGTGCTATGGATTCAGAAAGCGTACCGCAACCCGGACAAACCCCGACAACTACTCTTCCCTCAGAGTCACTCGCTCCGAACACCCCTCCAGACACCTTTGCTTTCGCTGGGAACTCTAACGCCCCAGCTCCATTCCTTGTACTTGACACACCACCCCCTTCAGACCACCACCACTTAAACCACGCTCTACCTAATAACCCCACGCACACGCGCCGCATTGCTAAGGAACACAAAATCCTCCGGACCTCCTTACCTTCAGGGATATTCGTCCGAACGTGGGAATCAAGGCTTGACCTGCTCCGCGTCCTGATAATTGGTCCATCCGACACTCCGTATGAATTTGCGCCATTCCTCATAGACTTTCATCTCGGCGCGTCATTCCCTTCTTCGCCACCAGAAGCGTACTTCCATTCCTGGACAAGCGGGAACGGACCCGTGAATCCGAATCTGTATGAAGATGGGAAGATATGCCTCAGTCTACTCGGAACTTGGCATGCGGATGAGAGGAACGAGAATTGGAGCCCGGCGCGAAGTACGGTGCTACAGGTGCTGGTCAGTTTGCTGGGGTTGGTATTAGTCAAGGAGCCTTACTATAGTATGTTTTCCCTTCGCACTTCTCCTTACGCTTTTCTATCTTCCCCATTTCTTTCCCCGCCTAAGTTTTACTCTAATCACCTCGCTGGCCCTCTTTACTGGGTAGACGGCTAATTGTTTTCTCCCTTTACAGATGAAGCAGGCTATGATATCCGCCTTGGCTCACCCGAAACCTCTCTCCCTTCCGCCCTCTACACCGAGCGAGCGTACTTCCGCGCACGCGCTTTCATTGTGCATGCTCTGACAACGCCAACACATCCGTTTGTGGACGAATTAAGGTGGTTGTATCTAGACCAGTCGGCTGATGCGCCGAAGTTACTCGGAAAGGCCCTTGATGAGGCCAAGGCAATTATCGAGAAGAGTGAGCGTAAAGACGAGGTAGCAGAGCGAGATGGGTTGAGAAGGATTAGTTTAGGGGCTGTGGTAATGTTGAGGCGGCAAGTGGAGAGGCTGGAGAAGCTAAGGGGTCTGGAGTTTGGTGATTCGTGAGAATCGAATGATTATGGATAGCTCGTGGAGTGTGAAACGGCGAAAATAGCGATAGTGGGGTCATGGGAGCAGCATTGGAATTGGTGTCTGGCTTGGTGATGTAAAGATGGGATGGAGTGGCTTTGTGGATTTACACATATACCATGCCAATGTCTGGCGAAAATGGAAGGCCGCAATGCCTGCGCATATGCAGTAGTTAGATGACAAGGTGTTTGGCTCAAGCTCACGAGCTCAGACTTTGTTCAATAGAATTATTTATAATCTGGGACTTTTAGTCGGCATTAATGTAATCATTGTATTAGTTTTATGGATCTGTTTCCAGTAGATGAAGTTCTCACTTAATCGTTGGTAGAATAGGCGGAAGATACGAAATATCCCTCAGCACGTTGAAATTGGTCCTAGGCTTATCGATAAGAAGTGGCCACTTAGATTAGCTGAATTTGATAACGTGTTTGATCACTCATCCGACACCCCAGTCCCTACTATCACCAAGACGTATCTTCGTACGATTGATCCACCACAACGCCATAATTCAATTAAAAATCCATCTAGCTATTTCCTTAATCCTAGAACATCGACGAATTGCATGACCTTGTATATAACAGTTACTACAAGTTGGGATATCTGGATGACTGGGGTGTTTGGATGCGTTGGTTTTGATTCTGGTGTTCGTGCACGGGCCTTCTTCCCTTAGGCTCTCGATGTGCTAAGGGATATGGCCGAGAGAAATCCGGGGAATAAATGAAGAGGATTTCTACCGTCCGGTATTTGTAAGGAGGAATAGATAGATTACTCACAGCTACGCCCTGCGCCTGTGACGAGCGGATTCCTCGTGTTCCAGTGGCAGCTCGTCTTCATCACGCAATTGGGCCTTTTGTCAGCCAGTCAGCCCTGATTGGCCAATCTCGCAGCAGTCCAGGGTGACAACCGTCAGGAATATTGCCATGGCATCACAACCGCGACTCTTGACCATGAGGGGAACGTCAAGCCATACACCCTATGATGACTGAAGCCCGCCCATTTCTAATCCTCAGGTACATATATAAGACGCTCGAGTACGGCTAAAAGACCGCCACATACAATCTCATCTGCATACTCACTTTACTCCTCCATTGACCTCGCAGCACAGTAGGCCTTCGCGACCTCATCAGCACTCGAGATACATCCGTCCACTTCCACCATCACGTTCGCCAGGTCAGCGCTCCGAGCTCTGGGCAGATCTTCTACTATCTCAAGACGATCTCACCATAGCACGCTCCTCAAAGCCGCCATGACGACCGCCGCACCCATTCAACCCACCCCCGCCCACCAGTCTGAACCTACCTTCTACTCCACCCCGCGCGCAACCAACGAAGGCATCACCATCCCGCGGGGTCCCGTAACATCTACCCTCTCCTTCTACGCACCTCCCACCGACGGCTCCAAGCCCTTCAACTACGTCGAGACGCCCCCAGCCGGGCAACCCCAACGCAACTTCGGCGAAGCCTTCGAAGCCGTAACGATCCAGGACCTACGCGGGCACGAAGCGGACTTCAACCTCGACAACAACGCCTTCGCCACGCTGTCCAACATCCCCTCCGCCGAGCATGCCTTCACCGACGACGCCCGCATCCGCGACATCTACTACCCGGAAGTGGAGAAGCTGATCCTGGAGCACGTCCCCGGCGCGACCAGAGTCCTGCTCTTCGACCACACCATCCGCCGCTCCACGCTCGGCGCCCCGCGTGCGCCCGTCACCAGGGTCCACATCGACCAGACCCCGGCCTCCGCCGAGGCGCGCGTGCGGCACCACCTCCCCGACGAGGCGGAGCAGCTGCTGCGCGGCCGCTACCGCATCATCAATATCTGGCGCCCGCTGAACGGGCCGGTCGTCGCGCACCCGCTCGCTGTTGCGGACAGCGCCAGCGTGCGGGACGAGGACTTGGTGGGTGTCGAGCACCGCTATCCGGATCGCACGGGCGAGACGGCCGGCGTGCGGCACAATGCGGGACAGCGCTGGTGGTACTGGAGCGGGATGCGGAATGAGGAGAGGTTGCTGCTGAAGTGCTTTGATTCGGATGAGACTGTCGGGCGGTGGGGTCGTGTGCCGCATACGGCTTTTGTGGATCCGAGGACGCCTGAGGGGGCTGTGGGGAGGGAGAGTATTGAGGTTAGGGCGTTGGTGTTTGGGTAGCGTGGAGATGGTTTGGGGGATGGTGTTGGTTGATAAGTGGTTAGTTGTGAGGATAGGGTTATAGGGATATAAGGAGTATGGACTGGGCTGTGGTTTAGCTTGCATTTAGCCGCATTTAGCTTGTATAGAATGGTAATGATAATGGATGATAATTTAACGCCTGAATATTCCGCCGCCGGCTCAATTGCGTTTCCAGACCGGTGTGTTTCGAGAATCACATTATCATACACTCACAATCCAGAAGACGCGGCTTGCGGATACCTCGGCCAACCCCACACGCAACTCTCGCACCAGCTACCAGCCCATCTATTCCCTCCAGACCCATCTCAGCCTCATCTTGCACTCTCCCCGGGCTATCACAGCGTCACACCTCTGAAGCCTCATGCACCAACACCCAAAGACAATTCTCACAGTTCTCATTACTATCTCTACGCTTCGCCTCCGGGGGTGGACCCCCTCCACCCCTTCATGCCAAAAAAGGAAAATTATTCCTGGGGGTACTTGTTGGAAAACAAGCCCGCAACGATATCACGTGATGAGACTTGTGGGAGACATCTCTTGGCAGGAATCTGACCAATCAGATAACTTTAACCGTTGGTCGAAGTTCCTTAAAATCTCTTTAACCACCTATATAGAAAATAAGCAATGCATAGAGTTTTAGCCCTAATAACCTTATTTTAATAGGTTATGAGCCTAGGTTTGTGCCTAATGTTAGCGACTCAGTCAATCGAGGCACGAGCACGGCAAGAGGGACGCGCAAGCCTGTACAATTGGTAGTCTATAAACGAGGATCCAAAGCTAGAGAAAGGAAAGGAGAAGAAGGGCAGCGTCGCTCGAAGTCTTATACAATCCTCAAGTCACGTGAGCTCACGTGACTCTGCGTCTACCATAACGTCTACCATAATCCACCGTTTTCCACCAGCGCCGTAACATTACCCCCCCCTCCAAAAAAGCCTGCCCTCAGGCTTTGTATGTCCGTATTATGTTCATAGGGTATTCTTATCTTTATGCTTAATAGGTAGCCTATTATCTTCGCTATACTAGCACTCCATCCACTTGTCTAGATACTTTAGGGGTCCTGGCTTATTAAGGTATTAGTTATAGAATTCTTTAAACTTTTAGGGGCAACCTATAAAGTTCTAGGTAGGGTACTAGGTTGGGTCTAGATTATAACCTTTCTATTAGACACGGTATTTTAGCGTTCCTTATACTAGTTTATAGGCTAGTATTTTATTAACTTCCTATTTATCGTCGCCATTAACTTAAATTGGTAGTGGAGGCTTATTCTTTTATCTAGGTAGTAGGTTAT
>Ga0307507_10001943_pt1 | contig 44892 bp, 36 predicted proteins | sample 7_EM_MG_FD_207223 | JGI IMG/M metagenome (GOLD analysis project Ga0307507, IMG submission 207223) | Populus trichocarpa ectomycorrhiza microbial communities from riparian zone in the Pacific Northwest, United States - 7_EM | ecosystem: Host-associated > Plants > Roots > Unclassified | place... | reverse complement strand
ACGTCCTATAACTATTTCCTACCTATTTCCTACCTATTTCCTATACTACTACCTATAGTATATCCTATATAACGATATAAAATAGTAGAATACTGCCATACTTATACAAAATATTCAATATTCAATAATTGCTCATCAATATTGAATATGGATAAAAACACTGGTCCAAGCTACAGACTTCGATTTAGCACGAGTAGACACTCCAGTGCTAGACGGTTTTACTACATTGCTCTCCAAGTTACGGTAGAGTTCAAGGTCCCTGGCGAGCTTTGGGGATGTGTTGGCTGGTTTCTCTGCGGGAAGGCTATTAGAGATCTCATGACCTCTAGGATTTTTGGGGGTGGAGAGCCGACTCATCGAACTACAAAGACAAGTGTGTTGTGAGCTCGCATCATTTCGAGGTACTACTGCCACAAGACCTGAAGCTAGGGCTCCGAATGCAAATGCTATCGCTTGGCTCGTTGATATTGTAGAAGAGTCTTGGGTATTAGGGCCGACTGGGGGTGTAACATGACCTTCTAGAGCTCTGGTTCTTTCTTCTAGAGCAGTATGCATGGCTGCAAGACTCATTTGTTGCTCCTCTGTGGAAGTTTTAGCCTCGTACGGGCTAAGATCTGCTTGGATTTGGTCAATCTTTGATGTAATACTGCGCGTCTCATATCTCAGGTCACTTAGCGTCTTTTTTTGTGTATCTCGGTCCTGAAGGATTTGATCAACGTGTTGTTCCATGCAGGTGCAGTGTTTCTCAAGGCTTCGGTGAACTTTGTCCTCATTTTCCATAAGTGATGTCTGAATATCTTTAAGTGGCTGTAGCTGCTCATTATGATTGGCTCGATGCTTATCATCCGCTTCTTGAAGCTTTAAAATCTGGTTTTCAAGTGCTTCTGGAATCGCGGCTAGATGAATAGCATCCACTAACTGCTTGCATTGGTCTTGACTCAATGGCTCTGATGCCTGCTTTGCGATCGATTCCCTGGCCATGTCAGCCTTTGAGTAGTGACAGGCAACCAGTGAACACACAGTAACTGCAGTGATAAAAGGCAATTGATAATTTGCGACGGCTGCACGATCTGCTCCCTTAACTTCTGAATTTTGCTATTTATGTCTTTGAGAGCCCACTGGATCTTCTTCGGCACCTTCCTTAATTTCGATCTCTTTGAGCCCTCTGCCAGACTCTCCTCATACTGGTCTAGATATTGTTTGAACTCTTTCCAGGGCCCATCGATCCTCTTCAACTGCGCTCCAATGGAGTCGGAATAAGGCTTGCTATCGTGGTTCTCTATGGAACTCTTCAAATGCTCAAAAGTCGCTTCTAGGCTTTCCAAGATGTTGACAGCGTCGGAATATTGCGACGTCGCGCCGCCAGCTTCCTTCAAAGCCTTGCGGACTTTATCAGCGAGCTTGATGGCTTCGAGGAGGCAGCTGGTAGACCAGCCGAAGGAAGACAACATCGTGAATAAACTGGCAACGCCACCCAAATGGTATAAAATTGATTAAGAATACAACGAATGAACAGAGATTCATAGAAAGATCTAGCTGAACAAAGTGTGAAGGCCGACCCACCCAGTGCCACGTACAAGGCTGAGATCAGTGATGCCTGACAGCCTCAACCCCCAGCAAGTTTGCCTTGCAGAAAATAGAACTACGCTGGATTCATCAGAGCTGCAACCGAAACACGTAGATGATCTGCATCTTAACTAGCAAGTTAGGACAAAATTTGATAGTAAGAGTATGAACTCCATTCAATGCTAATATATCAATAAGAAAGGAAAGATGCGATGCTACCAACCGGCCAGGGCCAAAACCATGGCCAAGACGAAACTAAAACTATACCGGACCCGCTCTACACAGTCAATATAGCTACCCTAGACGCCAATGCTTCGCCAAAAATTAAATACTATCTCTAAAAATGCACTATTCTCTACCTGGGTCGCCTGAATGGATGCGCCTCGGTATTTAGAACCCACTCGTCTAAACTGACCAAACTCTCCTCCGCGAACAGTAAATAGAAATACTTCAGCGTCTCTGCGAGCCAGAAACTCTCCATCTCGTCTCGGAGCTCTGGCGCCATCTTCGTCACATCATCGATGGCGCTATTGCCGTAGGTGGTGGACGTGTGTGTCTTAATGGCGTTGAACATATTCCAGCCTACCTCACGCCAGTGAGTGTCACCCGTTATGCGATACATATACCAGACTGATTCGATGGCTTCAGGTCTGCGCAGGACGACAGCGTTAGTTCAAGAAGAAGCGAAATTAAAATGCATGAAGTGGAGACGTACCGTAATATGTACTTCTTCGACCTGATACTGACAAAACCTTCAGGCAGGCGTTCTTCCTGGATCCGGTTCTTAACATACTCCTCATGGGAAAGAGGCGGCTTGGGCGAGAAAATCACTGGGAAACTTGGGAGTGTCGGTGTCGGCTTTTCAGACGCTTGTTGTTCCTCATTTAGGTTGACAACTCGTGAGTGAAGTTCATCAGTTCCCGAAATCTCTAGCTGCCGCTTCTGCAGCTCGATAGTCGGGGCCGTCGGAGTGGCTTCAGGCTGTTTAACGGCTGTCTTGGATGGTGCTGCCGTTGCAGCAGCCATTGCAGCAGCAAACGAGGCAGAAGCGGACGCCATGTCATCGTTGTATCTTTGAAGCTGCTGCTCGTACGATGACAGGCGAGACTCAGCCCAAGGATCGATTGCATCCCGCCATTTCGTTTCGTTCCATTCACAATGTGTTGTGCTGTCACATGGCATACCTACGAATGATTCTGGCATGATGCCTGTGGTAGTAGCGTTGTAGGACCAGACACAACCCTCGGTGAGTTTCTTGGCTATTTCTAGGTCTTCTTCACGGTTGAAAATCTTGGCTCCCATTGCCAGCATACCACCCGCGAAACATGTCAAGTGTGCATTCTCTGCTTCAAGATCCCCGGCTTTGCCATCATCAGACGGGGACGCAGAGACGCTCAATGAACCGGAGAATAGAATGTCTTCATCGCCTGGGACCATGGGACGGAAGATAAGATGTTCTTTCACAACGTCCATAGAAGCCTCGTACATGGTGCGATACTGCTCAACTAAACCGCCGAGAAGTAGATATTGCTTAGGATCATTAGCGAAAGGCATCTGTTGTTATGAACGTGCGTACTAACCTTGGGTAGATATTCATAAGTGGAGTCTGACATTCCTCCAAGCGTATAAGATTCAATGCCAGACTGTGAAGCCTCTGCAAGACCTTGCTCTGCACACTCGGGAAGTTCTGGAGTAGATGGTGTGATCGAAGGAAGACCATCCATCACTTTGCTTGGGGCAGTAGGTTCTGTCAAAACTGCATCGGGCACTTCAAGTTGTCTCTTGACTTTGTTTGGCGGTCCTAGATCACCCACAATTGTCATATTATCCCAATTCTGAATTTTGCCTTTGCCGGGCTCATTAGCGACGAATGTGATTGGCTTCGGTAGTTTTAGAGGGATCTCTTCCTCCTCTGCCGCGGGGCTTTGATCTATCAAATGAAGAGGCTGGTCGTCCACCAGTTTGCTAGTTTCCGGAGTCTCAACAGTCTTGGAATAGTTGGGTTTTTTACACCCCGACGCATCTAGGTATGTTGGCCACATACCTGGAAGCCTCGTCTGATTCTGGAATTGTTCAAGGGCATTGGTAATTCGGGCAATTGCGTCATAGTATTTAGGCTCCCCAGTGAGTTGAGCTAGTCGAGTGAATTCTACAGAGAGAGACCCAATCTCTGCCAGTACGACTCTGCTGCTAGTCCGATGAGGCTGAGAGGCAAAAGTCCTGAAATTTGCATGTTAGACATAGTGTACGCTATTTCGTTGAAGTAAGACTTACGGTCTCCAATAGTAATAAGTCAGAGGCATGCGATTTGGAGTATCGAAAGCCCCCATAAGAATTTCCGCAAGCTCTACGGCCTTTTTGAGAAGAATATCGTATTTCTGTTCACTGATATCATACGCGGCAACTAGACCTCCCAGATACCTGATGGTTGTTTCGAATAAGGGAATGTCGCCTCGTGGGCTCGTGGTAAAGTCAATCTTTTCGACCACCTGCGCCGCTTCTTCAAACTCCGTCTTCAAGCCCATAATCCAGAGTGTGTCCAATGAATCCACCAAAGTGGCACCCCAGCCAGCAAATGGGTTGCGGGATCCTCCGGATACAGGCGAAAGCTCATCTTGCAGCCAAGCATGCTCCTTGTATCCAGACCATGCGTGTGTGAAAGCATCCTTGATAACCTTCAGCTTTCCTTCCCGGTCCGCCTTCACTTCTTCTGACTCTTCCGTGAATGTGTATTGTATCTTAGGAATTGGCTTTGAGGAACCAGTCGGCAGCTGAATAGTAGATTCAGATGGGACAGGGAAATGCTCGGGTAGCTTCTTCCAGTAAATCGGCTGTACGTTAGAAGGCAATGGTGAGATTTCCAGCCTGCCTTCTCCATGCTCGGCAATGGCTTCTCCTTGTTCTGAAATTATCAAGTTGGGTGTATCCATATCATGTTCCAGTCCGGCATGTGTAGGTTTCGCTGCGGAAGCACCCTCTGAAGGGGTGTGCGGTTTCGAGGACGTGTGAGGATCTGGAGGTGCATTCTGTACTGGTCGACTAACGGAGGCAATAGGAGGCGGAGTGACGAGAGCCTGAGGGGTTTCTGCTGCAGGTACTTCTACTAAGACTGCCTTGGTCTCCTCCACGACCTCGTCAGGAAGGCGTGGATTCCATATCAAAGATGTTGTTTGAACATTCTGTGTTCGAAGTTCTTCAGTTTGAGCTTCGTCCCACGTGCGCGAACCGCTAAATAGGTAAAGAGCGAATATGGTGAAGATAGCAAACACTAGAAAGACACGGTATCTGCGATATCGAAACATGGTGGTGAGCTCGATCTAAAGGGTAGGGGGTGGGACCAAAGGGGGCGGAGGGAGCTGTCGCGTGCGCGAGAGGGGGAAGGAAAAGACGCCGTCGATGATCGGTGTCAAAGAATCATTATACACCCTGTAACAGGCCAAAGAAGCAAAGGAAAGGAAAGAAATGATGGGTGTCTGTCTGCCCGACGTCTATTAGTGAGTGATTTCTCGTATGGAGCGCCCACTTCGAGGCACCGGCACCATGTCTCCGCAAATATGCAAGCGCGCCTTGGCCACACGGGCTCGTCAGTGGAGAAGCGAGGCGCCGGTCGTTTAATCATTGCCAAATTTTGCACCTATCCTTTCAAGCGATGGGTCGTGAAGGGCTTTAACCCACTTAACAAGACTTATAGTGGATTACGGTAGAGCCCTGTGCAATTAAAGAGCGTTATTAAAAGTAAGAAAGCTATATTCGGCTACAAAGTTCTTCAGCAGCTTGACTAGCAACGATCAAACAACCCGCGCCAAGAGCGACAGAAACCTTGGCACGGAAACCTGGGATCCAGCTTAAACATAGATTTGCCTCAATCTGGTAGAACGAAGTGTATCAGGGAGGGTCTTGTTATACGGTCCCTTTTTTTTTTTTTTTTTAAAAAGTGTAATATACATGGCCGGTATGCAGACTTTGCACCTACGTCTCGCCCGCAAAATTTCGTTCGTGGCACCTGGCAAAGGCTATGCCCCGCTTGCAACGATTTTCCGGCTGCAGGTGACTTCTTCTCATTACTGCCCTTCGCCTGGTTCCGGTTGCCGTCCCTGAGAACCACAAAGTCAGTTTCACAAGCGCCGGCAATAATCAATGTGCTCTTACCATTTGCCGTGCTTTCAGCATCTCGTCGCACAGTAGCAAATTTGAAGCAATGCCAGTACTCGAGGCAATGCAGTTGCGAAGAACCCGGAACGAGTCATAAACACCTTCTTGCATGGGATTCATTGCTTCGCCAGTTGCGAGATTAAGCCCGACAATATTTCCATCGGCATATTCATCTTGTAGTTCCGCCACTATTGAAGGTTAGCTTACATTTGGCTCCTCGGTATAGTCGACTCACGTGAATCTTGGATATCGTGTCCAGAGTTTGCGGCTAGAGTCTTTGGGATAATCAACAAAGCATCCGCAAACGCCGTGACCCCCCACTTCGCCTTCCCTTTGACCGTCTTTCTGAAACCTTCGCTCGAAAGGTGTGCGGCACATGCGACTTGGAAAGCCCCACCACCGGGAACGACGCTTTTGTCGACAATCATATTGTAGACGCTTCGTAGTCCGTCGCGGACTGCATCCTTGATCTGCGTTATGGTGTGTGCATTCGGTCCTTTGATGAGTAGAGTAACCGACTTCGGGTCCTTGACATCTTCCTACTTTTTGTCAGTCCAGCGTTACCTTTTAGAATTTTACTATACCTACCACGAAGGTGTACTTCTCCTCTCCCAACTGGTGCTCATAGACGGTACCAGCCCAGCCAAGCACATCTGGAGTAAGGTCATCGACGCTGTTTTGTGCTGTTCCACCACATACGAGCTGCAACCGTTCCATGTTCCTTCTCTTGGCCCTCCTGAGTGCAAATATTCCATTCTTGACCAAGACATCCAAACTCAAGGGATCAATGCCTTTTTGGTTTATTACTACGAAACCTTTCTTCGGGTCATTGCCGCAAACTTCTTTCTTTAACTCGACGATTTTCCGCAATTTTTCGTCGACGAACCTTCTCTCGCTTTCTACCAACTTTTCTCTCTGTTCCGCACTAGAATAGTAGAATCCAGAGTTGATCTCCGACTTCTCGTATTCTAAACTTACATTGAGAGTAAGTATGTAGGCGTTTTCGACCCGTTTGGGCATGTCAGGGTGTCTTGCGCCATGATCTAGCGCTAACCCTCTTATGAGTTGGGTGTCTGCCGCTGTGCGATGTTGCATCGTCATGATCTCGACCATGTGCAAATCTGGCTTTGCGGGCGGGTTGTATATCGCCAGAGCCGCATCCACGATATCAGGTGTTAGCTGTTCGGCGAGGGTACTATTTAATTTAGTTGAAAGCGATGTTCGAGCCACTGAGAGCAACAGCTCGCGATCAACCTCCCTCTGCAGCTTGAAGTCATCTAGAAACTTTGCAGATGACACGGGTTAGTTCATATCTTACATCTCAATGGGGATGGATGCGAACCTTCAGAGCTTCATTCTTTGCGATCTCATAGCCGTCTGTGATAACCCTTGGGTGCAATCCTTCAGATATGTAACGGTCTGCCTGTTTCAACAGCTCGCCGACCATCAATACCACCGACGTTGTTCCGTCTCCTGTGATGTCGTCCTGTGCTGTTGCAGCTCGTGCAATCATGACCTTGGAATATTTAGCTCCCGTATCTCATGCAAAGTGGACGCGACGTTCGTACCGCTGTAGGGTTCTGTATTTGCTATATATAATTTAGTGATTTGTCTAGGACAAACGTGCGACGGTACGAACCATTTCTCGAAGCAAAACGTTTCCGTCTTTAGTGAGTTTGATCTGTGGATGAGATAAGTCGATTGTGTTGCGCAATTCTGGCTTTATAAACATACTGCGCCCGCACCGTCTACAAGCCTAAGGGTTGTCAGATCCATGCAAGACATGTATCCTGGCTATGTCATGCATACATTTTGAGTGTTCCTCGAGGTCCCAAATTTGACGCCAACACCTAGCAAATTGGTTAACCTTGGTAATATTGCGATGCATTGCGAAGGCTGAGCGCACTTGCTGCAGTCCCTCCCCGGCGGAAATATTAACTCTCAAAGCTTCCCCACGTCTCTAAAAGCTCATTAGCTAGGCTTCATTCTTAGAAACATTTGGGTTCCATACCCTGGACTCCGCCTTTGGATTTAGAAGTTGTGCGGCAGACATATTGAAAAATTCTATGGCGAAACAACAACAAGCGTACAAAGTCTGGACTCAGAAAGGTAGTGAGGGGGAATGTGGGGTGTTTGGCTGCCTCCAAAATGTCGCGTCTCCAAATTTCTTTGCTCGCGAACCCAGCGGGCGCAGGTCGGAGAAACCGTTTCGCCGCAGTGTGCGCCAAGCTTTGAACTTTGCTCTCGAAAGTTTTTGTGAAGATTCCCACAGGCGAGAGCACCGCGACCTCTATTCCGCCGAAACCCGATCAAATTACCGAGTCTTCTTCAATTAAGAGGCTAGAGCTCAGCGTCGTGCGCAATGGCAGACTATCTTCTCAGCGAGTCCCCTGTGGGCTATGCGGTTCGTTCTTTAAGATCACCTCAACTTTCCTTGCTAAACCATTGCAGATATTCAAAGTTGTGATGCAAGCTGATACTGTAGGTAACCGCCTGAAAGAAGTACAAGAAAAGGCGCAAGACCTCGCACATTTTGGTTTGTTCTACCTGCACTTAGCTTACCGTCCCGACTAATACCGCGTAGGCAAAATGGTCCAGCTGGTCAGTCTTGCACCATTTCAAGGTGCCGGTCAAGCTCTTGAGGATACAAATGATATCTCTGAAGGCATAATGTCGGATTATTTGCGCACAGTCCTGGAATCGAATTTGCCGAAGGCGGGGAAGAAAAAGAAGACAGTACTGGGAGTCGCAGAGAAGAACTTGGCTGGCAGCATCAAAGCAGCTTTCCCATACATTGAGTGCGAGACAAGCGAGACCAGTGAGGTAGTAGCAGATCTTCTTCGTGGTCTGCGACAGCACGGTCCGAAGCTGCTGAAGCAGCTGCAAGAGGGAGATGTGGAGCGTGCACAGCTCGGCCTCGGCCACGCCTACTCTCGAGGCAAGGTTAAGTTCAGCGTTCAGAAGAACGATAACCATATCATTCAGGCGATTGCGACACTCGACCAACTGGGTAAAGCCGTGAATACCTTCTGCAATCGGGTCCGGGAATGGTACTCATGGCACTTCCCTGAGCTGGTGAAAATTGTTTCTGATAACCATCTATACGCCAAGCTAGTGATTTTTATTGGGGACAAAACGACTCTTTCTGAAGACAGTCTGCATAATCTAGCAGCAATCGTGAATGACGACGAGAGCATCGCGCAAGGTATTATTAATGCAGCAAGAGTGAGCATGGGCCGAGACCTTTCCGAAATGGACATGGAGAACGTGCAGTTATTTGCCAAACGAGCTGTCGCATTAGCCGCATATCGTAAGAGCCTCAGTAATTACTTGAGCTCAAAGATGAACACCGTCGCTCCGAATCTGGCTGCACTGATTGGCGATACTGTTGGAGCAAGACTGATATCTAAGGCTGGAAGCTTGACCAATCTCTCCAAATACCCGGCATCAACAGTGCAGATTCTCGGTGCCGAGAAAGCTCTCTTCCGAGCGCTTAAGACGAAAGGTAATACGCCAAAATACGGTCTGATTTACCACTCCTCATTCATTGGTCGGACTGGCCAAAAGAATAAGGGCCGCATCTCCAGATTCCTCGCCAACAAGTGTTCCATTGCGTCAAGGATCGACAACTTCTCTGAAACCCCAACATCTAGATTCGGCGAGGCGCTCAAAAGGCAGGTTGAGGAGCGAATAGAATTCTATGCAACTGGTACGGCACCTACAAAGAACGAAGCGGCTATGGTAAGTAACTTTAAAAATATTTATGTTTAATCAATCTATTTCCCTTGGATTAATAAAGCTAATATATGTTTACAGAAAGCGGCAATGGACTCTGTCCTTGCAGATATCAACATCGATGACACCACTGCCGGCGCTGCTGAGGATGTTGAGATGGCTGATGGCGTTACCACGAAAGCAACTGAGCAAGCAGTCCGCCACAAGAAGGAGAAGAAGGATAAAAAGGAGAAGAAATCCAAGAAATCCGAAGCCGAAACACTAACCTCGGAGACTCTCGCTGCGTCCCCTTCGCCAGAAAAGAAGGTTAAAAAAGAGAAGAAAAAAAGAGATGTTAATGGTGATGCATCACCCAAGTCGGACAAGAAGCGGAGGCATGGTGAGGAGGCAGATGGCCAAAGCAGGAAGAAGAAAAAGAAGAGCAAGGGCGAGTAGTGTGATGTCTCCTTTGATGTCCTGCATATATATGTCATTGTTCCTAAAAATGCTCTCATATGTGTGCGGAGCAATGGCGTCTGTGGCGTTGCCGGCTTTGTATACCTGGTGTTCTTCGGTCTCGTATCATCGTGCTATCTGGGCTTCTCGTTGTGGCTAGCAGTTTGCGATTAAGCATAGTTACTTTCGATGTATTTGTCTTATGGTGCACCGAATCAAGGTACTTTATAATCGCTATTGGCTTGTAAAACTTATCCGTGAAACTACATTGGAAACCCAACTGCTAAACCATCCGTCGGACGGACAAGTCACTTATAAGAACTCTGTCGATTGAAGCTGGCTCTAGAAGCCCTCTATATGCATAAAGTAGGTGGCGAAAGACTGACGACGACGCTGACGACGATTTGCAACTGTTACTCAATTGCAACCGGGTCGATATTGCCACCCAGTCGGTAATAGGTAATGAATAGGTAATAGAAATAGGTAGTAAGACATACGATGGCAAGAAACAGGGTGGTGAGTCATAGGGTGGTACCTGACGGTGACCTCGACAGTCGACACCATCCTTGAATTGATGCTGGGCAATGCTCATTCCTAACAGAGAATGCGATTCTAAACCCAGACGTAGAGCATCTCAAACAAGCTGTGTATATGAAGCTAACTTATAGTAGAGGTCTATAGCTCGATGTTCTTAAGATTTTGGGATGATGTTAAGTGACATTTTGTTGGCTAGTACGCGGCAGTTTGTTAGACAAATGCCGAGCTTCGGGTAATTAGTATTGGTATTCAAGATATTCAACCGCAGTCGGTCCTAGGTTATTGCATCGGATTTGCTGTATGAGAGAAGTGCTATGGAAAATTTGTTTAGCTGTTGCTACATATGCAATAATTACTATTTATCCCTTGCACAGATAAGGTGCTATATCTTGTGGCCCGTGCGCGGGGTCAAGAACATCAACTTTTTCGGTGTCTAAATGTAAATAAATAACTTCCTTAGTCGAACACCACTATGTAAGAAGGGCCCCCGCTGGCAGGAGCACATAGATCGACTTAACTCTAAAGAATGAGGCTCTATATACAATATACACCCAAAATTTGATATATTTGTAGCTTCATTTAAGGCCTTTGGTGATATGGCAAAACAACTTACCGCCCGTATATGCACCTCATTGATTGGCGCTCAGGGGCCACATTTTATTGAGCGTGTTATCTGTGCAAGGGATAAGGCTCTCAGCCCGACAGATAACCTTGGACCTTAGAGAACGATGATGGTAATTAGACGTCCTCGGTCATAATCCTATTCGCTACGAATGTCTATGGAAAACACATCATGTAAGTTTTTATGTGGTTGGGAGTGAATAAAAATAATAGTCTTGTACTATACAGTAAAGTAAATTTATTTACAAGGGTTGTTTCCCTTGCTAGGCTGAAACTTGGGAGTGAGACGAACACGTGAGATGTGATAGTAGAGGGTGCAACAAACTCACAATGTCGTAGCATAAGCATCGGGTTAACACTTGGTTATAAACAGTCTCTTCAAATCGCCTTTGGGTTCTTCGGATAGCAAGTATGTGCCAAAATGCCGGGTTGAGGTAAGGTTATAAGCAAACGATGGTGAGGCTGCTCGTCTGGCTGACGCAGATCGCCTTGGCCAAGGTACTAACCGATTCGGTAGGATGCATGCAAGCCTCTCGGCTATTTTGATTGGGCGCCACATCAGAAGCCATGTCTATCACCATCCATGGAGCGGGGAAAAGCCATGGACAACTCATTATAGGCCGATTGTAGTTCTGTATTTTGCAATGTATATTTGCAGCCTGAATGTCTCCGGAGGTCAGCCATATCTTGTGGGATCGTGGCTTCAACGGGGATAAGGTTTATTGCCTTTTCCTGTGGCTTGACCATTTCCGAGGCCAGTCATCAAACACGGGTGCCTCAAAGCAGGCAATGACCAAATTCAATCAGGTCTGCCTCCAACAGGTGTGTTGCCCCCCCCATCCATGAGCAGAGAGCATGCAGAACAGTCAGGAACCAGCAGGCTGCATGTCCAAGTAGCGCAGCCCAGAGAGTACCCTCGGCCTGCTTTTGCCTATCAGCAGGCGTTTCATGTGGTCCCCATCCAATATGGTCCCCGGAACAGCTGGCATCGGCTCCGATCAAAGTCGAGCATGGAACGCACGGAGACCAAACAGTGCGCGGCTTGGCCCTTCTCTCACAGCAGCAGTGAAAGAAGGTCCCTTGGTCCCTTGGTCCCGCCAGATCAGATCCTATGGAGTAAAGCGAAATGTCTCGTACCTGTGCTTAACTGGCTCGCCTGTGTCGCAATGGTCCCAAATCTCTGCCCACGCTTGTCTGTGCCCATTATACTCGGTGCCCCCCGATTCATCACTCTCGACGCTCTCTCCTAACTTCCTTTCTTCCTCTTCTTCCTCCTTGCACCTACTTCTGCGCTGCTACTTCTTCCATCCGTGCTGCCTCGACCGAAACCCCTATCATCAAACTTTTGCCCGCACTGATTCGGCCACGTCCTCGCCCTGCACTCGGGCTGCTTTGAAGCGCCCGCAACCCGCATCCGGGCGTGCACATCAATCTGCAGTTCGCGATTGTCGTCGTGGTGTTGAAGTTGTTGCGACTCTCTTTGTAGCAACTCCCAGCTCCCAGCTCCTTGCCCCCTTCCCACAACCCTTAGCCGTCTTAGCCGTCCAGCATCCGCCAGTGCACCGTTCCAGTGCTCTGCAGGTCTCCTCCTGTACAAGTATCATTTTCCTGCTCCATTCTCCCAGAGTCGGTCTTTTGGATGCTGTGGCAGTAGAGAGTTCTCGCGTTCGCCGCCATGGAGTCAGGAGCAGTTAGCCAAGTTGATGAGGCACCATCCTCGCCTGACGATTCCCTCTCTTCACCGCCCCGATCTCCTCATTCGCCCGGCGCCCTCTCGTCTACCGACAACGGCAATTCCAGCACGAACAACTCTACGATTCGTGTTCTTGGTGGTGCAGTTTCCAACCCGCACATCTCACTATCCGCCGCACCAGCCACAACCGCTAAAAATACCACTGCAGCCCCGTCTTCCACAACCACCACAACAGGTCGCAAAAAGCCCGGTCCCAAGAAGCGGGAACCTGCAGCTGGAGCAAACGGTGACGAGAAACCAAAGGAGAGAAAACCACGCAGACCCGCTGCCCCCAAGGATCCATCAGCTCCACCTCAGCCACGCAAGAAGAGGCAGAAGATCGATGTCTCTAATGAAGAGAAGGCTGCTGCACCACCACTACCACCACCACCACCGCCGCCGCCAGCACCTGCACCTGCGCTTGCATCATCGGTGCCTGCACCCACGCCTACGCCTACGCCTACACCGGCGCCTGCACCAACTGCTTCTCGGCAGCCTAAGCTCACAGAATTAGTCTCAGTCATCCAACCAGAGCGCCCGACACCGCCGCCAGCTCCGAGGTTAAGCGGTAATCCAGAGCCCATCCACAACCCCAATTTATCTCACATTAACGTTGCACCTTCCACACCTCGCCCTGCCTCTAGCGGTCAAGTATACGATCCTATACGCTCCGCATTCGAGGCCAAACCCCATAATGCAAGCAGCGCTCCTCCGGTTTCTCCACCACTCAATCGTGCAAGTGCATCGCCATCGATTACAAGCTTAATTGATCCTGCGCCGTCAACAAACCCGAATTTCCCCCAACCAGCAAGGTTTCAGCATTCAGTATCAGTCATATCTGCACCCGTTTCACCTGCCGCCATAGTATCTAAACCTCCCCCCGTTATAGCACATACTGAACCACACTTATTACCCCGGCCAGCTACCATTATCGGTTCAAGTCCCATGGAAGTAGATGTGGAAAAGGAATCAACCCCGAAGATGTCTATTCCCATGAAGAAATCAGATTCTGCTAGCGCTGGTACTCCTTCAGCTGCACCAACGCCGCCCGTGAAGCCAGTACGGCAAAAAGAGGCCCCCCCACCTTTACCAACTGGCAGCGGTCTATTATCAGGGACGCCATTTGGTCCTGCAAATACTTCTAATGGCTCCACGGGACCTCACGGCACCAACATCTGGCTTACCTTTCCGCTCAAAGGTCAAACGAATGTGACTATCAACTTTGCACGCGAGGTTGAGAAAAAATATGGTTTCGCAGCCCTTAACCCAAGAATTGCTGCTCGACGTGAGCGGCAAAAACAGATCACTGCTGCAGGTGCGGCTCTAGAGAAGGCCGCTGGTGCTGGATCAGCCGACGACATGTCTCTTGACCTGTCTGAACCCGATAGCAATGTTGAAATGGGGGGAATGGAAGATGATGCATCAGCTGGCAATGGAGGCAAGAAGCGCAGGAGGAGAAAAGTGGAGGACTACGACAAGGAAGATGATTTCATTGATGATACAGAATTGGCGTGGGAGCAGCAGGCGCTCATGGCGAAGGATGGATTCTTTGTTTATAGCGGGCCGTTGATAACAGAAGGAGAGAAACCGGCGGTGGAAAGGTATCTTTTCTTTGCACTCTTGATATGCTTAGGCTAATGGTGTATATCAGGGCCGATGGAACGATTAAGCGGGGACGAGGACGTGGTAGAGGTGGCACCACCCGAGGTGACACCTCAGGTAGAGGAAGAGGTCGTGGAGGAGGCCCCGGTTCTCGAGGAGGCACGACAGTGAGAAAGCCTCGTGTGACTAAGGCTGACCGTGCATTGATGGAACAGGAAAAGCTCGACCGTGAGAAGATGGCGGCTACCATAGCGGCGAAACAACCAATTGCAGCAGCGTACCTTGGAACAGGCACAATGACGTGAATAGGCCCGATAAAGAGATCTACCGATAATGCTCTCGTAGCGTTGCATGTTCTCTTACCAGCCACATTTGTGAACGAGTTTTGTAAGATCTGGCGATGTTCTTTTTCATGCATGGAGAGCGGCGATTTTCCACCTCACTACGTTAATTGTCGTATCATGGGATGGAGTTAATCTGAATAGGGTTTGGCATGTAACAATGGTGCCGTCGAAGTACCTGTTTATTCAAAAGGAAATGAAATCATATGCATTATTATGAATGCAACCTAGCTTCGCTTAGAAACTTTCTACGATATATTCTTTACCATGCTCAGGAGGAAACGTCTTACTGACGAGCCAGCACCCTAGACCGAACCCGCAGAAGCGTGAAATAAACCAGAAATATGAAACTTCCGACAGTCGCTACAGTAGTTACACTAAAGGAGGCGAAAGAGGAAGCGGGTGCGGACTGTTTGCAAAACATTCACGTGCTAGTTGCGAATTCGTGTACTTATTGACTTCGGCTGGAGTGTTGAAGAATTGAGGGTATCATGACCACTCTAATGCTATCACAGTCCCTCTGCAATAGGTCTTTTGGGTTCTGAGTACATGCGCGGTTACGTGGTATGTATGTTCGAGCTTGCCATCCTATCTTGATCTTTCCTTCGTCCACGCTTCTCGGTCACACTTGGCACTTCAGACAGTCAATAGTTGCAAACACTGATAATGATCATTTACTATCCATGCAGAAGAGGCTGGAGCCTCTATTTGGCTGCGATAGTGAAGCCTGCACGTTGGGCTATATGTTCTCTATAGACCCTGAGAAAATCTAGCTGGACGTTTCTTCAGGTGACTAAAACGTAAGCGGAACCCATCTTGAGTTTGGCGCTCATTCACACGCAATTTACCAAATATGATTCACAGAAAGTACATTGAGCGCGTGAAATCCCTTCTGCTGAGATTTTGCGAATCTTCGACCACGCATTCCGTCCAACCAGTCCCTCTTCTCATTCATTCATCAACTTCCATGCCCGCATAACTATCTTTCCCCAGCTGGCCTTAGCTCGGTATGAGTTGCCACCAGTCGCCTTCGTCCAAATCGACATCTGATGAATATTGCAAGCGTTGTGAAAATTGCCACGGAATAATCAACAATATTGGAAAGTTCAATCCCAAAGAAAGTTTGTCAAGCATTACCAAGCCCGTATTGAAGCCTAAACCAGCTCACAGAAATGTAGAACTCGTGGAGATACTAGCGAATGAGGCAGCTAAAGAAAATAACCCAACGGATCATACTCATCCAGAGTCGCCAGAAAGACATGAAGTGCATTCTAGTACTCCAGCTCGACACCAAACCTACTCATACAATATCAATTTACCGGGTGAGGGCTTCTATGATGGAAACGGAGGTGAGTATTGTGAAGATCAACTCCGGGTTACCTCAGCTAGTTAACCACCGCTTTCTCCAGAATTTATACGCTTCGAGGATATGCACTTGGTGGAAACGCCCGGTTGGCAAACCCCAAGCCCAGGATGGTTCAGCACTATTGGAGATGGAAACGCAGACCCACATCCCGCCTTTAGTCCTCTCTTGCAGGACGAAAACCCTCCAACGCCTGCTTCATTCCACTCCTACGATAGTGACTGTGACAAGCGGACTGCGTCCTCACGCTCTCCTGAACCTTCGCCTACCGATCCTGAAACCTCTACAGCACCCAGCTCGTCACCTCTGTTTGAGCCCTTGTTCAAGCAGATAACGCCGGAGCAAAGGGCGTACATAGGGGAGCGGAGGAATGCTCTCTCTCGCGCTCGTCACCACTATTCTCCCGGTCGGAAGGAGCTATCAGTCCTAGCCGGAGATGACGAAACAGATCCAACTTCCTCGCCTTCTAAAGCCCGGTTTCACTCGAAGAAGTCTCAAAAGCGAAGACGACATGGAGCAGCGAAGGGAGCAAGCCCCACTTCGTCACCTCCAAACTCTTCGGACAATTCTGATTCTTTCGAGGTCTTCCCTCCCACAAAAAGGCTGCGGAAAGATCCTTCAAATACTGCATCCCCTATTAAACTGATGTCATCTGTCGCCCCTTCGACAAGGCCGTCACCGAACAGACCGACTCCAGCCAAGCTACATTTAACCACACCACCCCCAACCAAACCGCCTCCAACTAAAACATCCCCAACTAAGCCGTCTCCAAACAAGTCATCTCCAATCAAGGCCTCTACAACCAAAACTATGTCGATCAAATTGACTCCTGAGAAGGCTCCTACTAGAAAAGCTCCATCACCAGAGAGACGGTTATCTAAGCTATTAGGGGGCCATGATTTCAATAAATCGTTGATACCAAAAGGGCGGAAGTGACACCCCCATGAACAATACGGCGGGCACTTGCTTTCCAAAGCGAGCCAAGAAAAGGATAGCGAAAGTTCTGAGACTGGTTAGATTGAATTGATGCTATTCATGGGCTCTCGGTTCTGGTTTTTGGTGTTCACTTTGTTTTGTCATCATATGGAGTTCGAGGGGTTCTTTGTTTTGTGGAATGACAGATGTATGCTAGTTGGAGTATGAAACGAGTCTATGGAGTGATGTGGTCGTATATGTTTCTTCTCTCTTGATTGGACGGATGGATTAGAACTCAAGCAAGGCTAGGATGTTCCTTTGGCGATTGAGTCAGGATTTGGAGACCCGAAGCGCTTTTCGGCAGCACACAGTGTAGTGATTAGTATCCACCTATTTAGCAATAGTGCCCTATTTTCGTCTTGTACACATCGTGCGCCAGACATGCTAGAGTCTCTTGAGGTTTCTTACATGCATATCTACACGCACCTAATAGACTCAATCCCAGGCCTTTTGTAGAAGTTATCCTGTGGATATATCTTAGTAATTAGACATGCAAAAGCAGCGAACACCCACCCTGACATTTTTCCTGGTTCCATATACCATACTCATACAATGTTTTACAATTGCCCCGCCAAGCCCTTGACCTCATAATTTACGAAAACCTAATCAAGCCCTTCCACCTCTTGATGGCTCTAGAAAACCAGGAGCGTCCGGGCGCCTGTTCCAACTCAGCCATTAGGTCCTCGTAGTATGTGGGATTGGAGGTCGGGCGGAGGAGAGCGGGAGATGTAGGATACTGCCACAAAGATCAGTAACAATGAATACTATGTAAGCACAGCTATCGTATACCCGCTTGCTATATCGGTTTTCAAGGAGGGAATAGAGTGCGTTTATGTTCAAGAGTTCGGTCTTGGGGTCTAATGATGCCGCGGATGATGACACTGGTTTGGCGGCGGCTTTAGGTTCGGATTCGGGCTCTACGGGAAAGGTTTTGGCGGGAAGAAATTGGGATGCACGATATTGGAGAGTGTTTTGAAAGGCCACCGTCGGCCGGAGGATATCTTTTGGCCAGAGGGAGATTATACGGGTGTAATGCTTTGCGATTCTCTGTAGTTAGGTGGTTAGCCTAACAGGTCAATTGATGTAGCCGCCGGCTGCGATAGATGCCAGGTTGAATTGTAATTGGTGACGTACTAGACTAGACATGGTGACTTCGTGGGCGTGGAGAGAATTCGTCCGTCGAAAATGATGATGCGGATAGGAAGTCTGAGAGTCGCGGCTGTGGCTGTGCTGGCTCTGATGACCGAAACCCCGACCGAGTGATCACCTGTTTCGAGCCGCTTCCACTGCCTGACACTTACCTCGCCATCTCCTTACTGTCCGGTCCTTCCTTCACCTTTTCTTCATCCTCTCTCTGTCTGTACGGTTTTACTTGATAGCTTTCTACTGAGACGCTCGCCATGAGCCCTCAACGCTACGAGCGGGTACGTCGCCTCAGCCCCTCACACTTTATCCCTTGATCACCACTAACATACTGAGTTCACAGGTAGCGGAACACGATGAAGATGAATCTCCTATAAGTCCTCATCCTCAAAACCTAATTCCTAACTCTCCTCCGCCTTCTTTCCGTTCCCGCGCTTCTTCCCCAACATCCCGGCGCCTCCTCTCCGACGACCCTCTCGCCACAGACGCCGAACGTACACTCGCAGATACATTCGACTCTCCCTCTGATGATGAGGACTCTGATGATGAGCATGGAGACGGCATGGATGATCGGCAGCGGCTAATGCGTGGAAACCCGAGTGATTCGCACAATGATGATCAAACAGACAGACAAAGCGACGAAGTTAGGCCACGAGGTCTCGAGAGGAGGGTCACTCAATTACCGGCTTTCACTCCACAGGCAGCCTCAGGCCAAGGAAGAGTATATGGTGGTGGCCAGAATGACGGAGTATTTGCGAATCTAAGTGCCAAGCCGTCACGGGGTGATGATTTGGAAGAGAAGCCTCCGGTATGCCATATCCCCTTGTCCTTTCGGACCCACGCTAGACAGATTTATGGAATATGTTGCTGACCTTCTGCTTCGCAGACATACGAACAAGCCGCCGCAGATGCAACGCCTCCGTACTGGGAAACCACCATCCTTGCCCCTGGTATGGTCGGTGATGAGGTCTTCGTCGAAGGTCTTCCGGTCGGCTCCGTTTTCAGTTTCGTATGGAATGCTATGATTTCCATGTCCTTCCAACTCGTCGGTTTCCTTCTTACCTATCTTCTTCACACCACCCACGCCGCTAAGAATGGCTCTCGAGCTGGTCTCGGCATAACTCTCGTCCAGTATGGATTTTCTATGAAAGGGGCCAGCCCGCCCGAGATATCGGATACCGGCGGCCAATTTAACAACGCACCACCAGACCCAAACTCGCACGACTTCAACCCAAACGATGTCGCTCCGGAAGGATCTCCAACTTCGCAATCAAGCTCTGGTGGTATCACAACAAGTGATTGGCTTGCCTACATTCTGATGCTTGTCGGGTGGTTCATTCTGATTAAGTCGGTCAGCGATTTCGTAAGGGCACGGAGGCACGAACAATTAGTCCTGCAAAGCCCGGATCGTGGCCTTGGTGTTGCTGTTGTGGCCGAAGGCGAAAGGCCAGAATCCAGTGTATAGTGTAGTATTTTTTCTGTTTGATAAGAATGGCGTAGCGGAGTCGTTGAGTATTCAAATGCTAGCCGAGTCATACGGTCCTCATTAAAAGTACGAGGGGCCTTTCCTCCTCGCGTCTTTGGTAGCTAGGGAATATTTCATTTCGGGAGAACGGCAGTGGTACTGGTCGAACATCGCATACTAGTTCCTTAAAGCATGTTATCTTCCTGGTCGGCTCTGTGAGATGATATCCTTATCCTGTCCACTGTATTTCTTGCGTCTTATCTGCCTGAGTGTATTTGCAACATAGGGTCCGAGGTGGCTTTATCAACAGTCGCTGCTTCCCCCGTTCTGACCGCCTGTGATGGTTTCTTATATAAGAATCGATTCCTTTCTCGCCTTGAATAAACACTAGAAGTACTTCAGGTCACTGCCAAAACCTTCGTCCACTTTGAATGTTCTGCTCTTCGCCCATCAAGGCTTCTTGGAACGCCTTTACTGTAAAGCATTCAACTCTAGCTTAGCCCGTCGAAGTCATCTTCGGTTCATGATTGATTCTACTCCCTAACATAGGTACTATGTTCGCCCCAGTCGTATCGAATGTCTCCGACAGCTACCGGAAAGGCTATGGTCACGGAGACGGCAAATATAGAGATCCCAGGGTTGAATAAACCACTTTCAGCTCCAGATGATACAATCACAGGCGTAGAGAATACAATGTTAGGGTATGATAAAAAGTGTTCTAACCCTCTCGTTCTTGGCGGCTCTAAAACTCCGGGTTTAAGTTTAAAGGGAACGGACCTATCGTTTTGTGGTTAGTATTCTACGATCAAGTGCTTCAAAGCCGCCAGATACACATGTTAGTCCCTCCGATCTACTCAATAAGTCAGCAAGCCCATAGCCGTCACTATATCCCGCATTACACCCGCTCTCGTAGACTTTCAAGCTGCTTAACCTTCGATAGCTTAACGTTGCTGATTCTATTACTCTAGCGACGAGCCCTTACTCTCGATGTTTGCTCTTGAGAGGATACGGCTGGATAAGCTGCAGTGACAATTGTTCGTTAATGTCGCCGCCATCACTACCTTCCGCATCCACAAACAGACCATTTCATCAGGTCTAGACCATCACGAATTTGTCACGCAGCGGTTCAATAACATCATTGAATGCGTCGAAGAGCTCATTTCAGAGCCCACGCGTGTATACGATCGATATGGCTCTAGCTGTCGGGTGGAGGCAAGAAACGGCTACATGAGTAGTTCGATTAGGAGGAGCTCTTGATAGGATTGATGACATGATACACGCGATCACGGAGGATGCTCAGAGAGTGCGAGAGAAAGTGCAGAAGATTACGGAGACCGCTTGCGAGACGCAGGAGCTTGGAGATCAGAGGCTTCACCATTATGAGACGAAGGCGGCCAGATTGCTAGATGTGGTTGAGGACGTGGGGAAGAGAGCTAGCCGCCTACGTCTTTTGACGTTCGCTTTTGACCTTCAGTGCATCTTGCTCTCTCTAGTCATTGGAACGTATCTTGAGGTAACTGTCGCTTCTTCGACGTAGTGCGGGATAGGTTATTGAAGCAGCCAGACCAGTTGGCACAGACGGCATCGTTAAGGGCTCCATGTCAGTTTTTTCTTTCTCAGACCTGATACTCTTTTACTCTATTACCGTCTCACTTTCAACCACACCCAAATGCATTGATGTCTAAATTTCCCATTGTTCGACTACTGCCTTATGAAAGCTTGCACTGGCTCAGTATGGGCCTTTTTTATTCCTTTTCGTCATCCTGGCTTGAGCCCGATTTCTCGGATCGCCCTGTTAAGCTGCAGCTACCCGCTTGTCTCACTCACCAATGTGTGTCATGCAAATGAGGAAACCTTTTTGGGTAGTCCCTTTATCTTCTGGGCTGAGATGTGTTGGCTTGACCGATGGCTATGTCTAAGATAGTATGCACTTAGAGGATAGAAAGTTCTGGAATAGACAGATATACAAAGACGGTGAAAACATGCTGGACTCTTAAGATCTGCAACTACTCCAGGAAATCCAGGTCTTCATTCCCTACACTAATCCCAACCCCAACTTCTCTATCTTACTTAAAAGGGCGCCTCTCCGTCAAAATCGCTGTCTCCATAAGCTCTCGAAGCCACAAATAAGCAATAAATCCCAACATGTCACGGAAAGAGTCAACGCTGCTAAATATTTCCCGCAATACCAGCCCCACAGCAACAACGCACCCACGCGACCCCGAAGCAACCACCAGCGACACACTAGCGCCGGAGGACATCCCCACCCTTCCGCTCGCAGCCCTACAAAACGCACTCATCCGCGTCAACGAAGCCACCCAGCGCATGCTAGACCGCCATACCGCAAAGAACCAATTCAGAAGAGAAATGCAAGTAGTTGAGGCGCAGTGCATCAGCGAGTTCCGGCATGGAAGGGCGAGCGCAGGCGAGACGGCGGGGGTGTTATCGCGTGGATGGTTGCTCGAGAAGCAGTTGCGAAATGAGATGGTCCAGTCATGGAAGGAGGTCGAGGAACGCTTTGCTGAGCTTTCAACGTTGGTTTTGGCGGCCTGGACCAACATTGGGAAATGTACCAGCGGGGTGAAAGGGCATAGTTGTGGTAGTGAGTGATGATGAGAAAGGCTGGTGGTGATGCGGGTCAGGGAATGGAGAGCAAGAATGGGGAGGTGCATCGCGGAAGTATGTGCCGTTGAGACTTATTTGTTCAGCGATGGAAACCTGGGTGGTACTCTTGTTGGCTGTGTTTGCAAGTATTGAACTGTTCTTGATTAGGCATCAGGTTTGCATCAGGAAATGGCAATGTGAAGAGGGATTCATGTCGTCATTGCCGCGCAGAAATTCCTTCGGACAAACCTCTGAGTGCCTTCAGAAGACATTCACAAAACCCAATGTGCAAACTAGAATCGAATATTAATATCAATTCTCCGTAGAAGACTTCTCTCGTTCCGTCGGTCCGACAATTGTCAATTTCTACAGTGATTATGAAATTACTTCCGCAATTATGGTCGCTTTTCTTGCATCGCGTGTTACTGTCAACGTGTAGGCTCACGAAGGCTGTAAGGATCTCTCTCTGATAATGCTCCGGTTAACCGCTTGATCCTTTCGAAAGCTGATCCATTCAGGTAATCTTAATTGATCTCTAAAATCCCCTCGCAAATATAATTTCCGCAAATCCCGCGCCTCACATCTTGGCCTTGATCTCCTCCAGCAGCTTGCTTAGTTGATTCATATCCACTGCTTCCGCAGGCCAGTGGATTCCAAGGCCTTCCTTCTCGTTCGGTTTCGGTATCATGTGGAAGTGAACCTAACGTAACCGCTGTCAGCATCGGGGTTCTCCAGGTCAAATTCTGCGTTGCAGAGCATGAAGAGAGACAGACATGATCCACTACTTGATGTGCAGTTCTTCCGTTATTTTGTAGAATGTTGTAGTCGTCGCATCCCACCGCCAAAGCTATCTTTTTTGCGACGGGTAGAATCTCATGGAGTTGGTCATCGGGAATGTCGTGGAGTTTCGCGCCATGATGTTTAGGGATAATGAGCTATTAAGTAACAAAGTTAGCGTTAATCCTGGACCCCTCCAGCGACAGGGTATCGAATTGAATGGTTTATCATACAGAATGACCTTTGCTTAAGGGTTGGATGTCAAGGAAAGCAAAAGTCCTTTCACTCTCGAAGAGTTTCATGGAAGAGATTTCGCCTAGCCATTGATCATTAATAAAACCTAAAAGCGCTGAAGGAAAAGGACTTTTACCTTTGATTATTTTGCAAAATATGCAAGCTGCCATTTTGAGGGAATCTTGTTGAAGTATTGCAACTCGAAGCTTGGTGGAGTTCCGAGGGTGGGGTGTTGTTGGCATTACCAGGGGTGCTTGCACCGGTAATTTTCAGTAATAAATGACGATCACTGTATTGAAATTGAGAAGTGGAGCAACGGCGCATAGATAAAGGTACACACCTGGCCATTTCAATCTGTCCTGGAAGGGAATTTGCAGGATTAAGAAATATGTAATCAAAAATATAACGGATGCTATCATAGTGTGGGCACCCAATTCCAAGCAGAACATTCAAAATTCGAATAACATCTGAATTCGTTGCTCAGCCCTTTAGCATGTTTTGGTTCGAACGACGTTGTGTGGATTCCGGTTTTAGAGTACAGCTTCCGAATCAATGTTTCCATTCGTTCACCAGTGCATATAATTAGCCGCAAGGAGTTCGACTTGTCAGAAGGATCCAAGTGTATCCAGGATTTCGCTAGCCAACGCACGGTAAGAGCGGCTATCGGCAGGGTTACTACACAGCTTTTTTTTTTGGGGCTTTTGGTAGCACGAGGAAACACTCACCTTTGGTCTGACAATCTTGACTTAGAAAAGGAGGATCACAGATGATTCGATCAAATTTACCCTTCAGTTCGCCTAAAACAGTATGAGCGGGTACAATATAAACGAGCATGCAAGTTTGCTCACTAGGTAACTTTATGGGATGCTCAAAATCGTAGGAAATAAATTCCCTGAAAACAGAAAATCGTTCATCGTACTCAAGTAGGGTTATTTGGGGTCGACAGTCACATTTTCCAGATGTCTAATGGGCAAATTAGCAGATAATCAAAAATCTTGAAGATTTGAAACTCTTATAGGAAGATCTAAGGGCTCCAAGAATGCACTTACTACTAAGTTCTTTAGCTGGATGAAGGAACTCGGAGCGGACACAACCGCAATACAAGTCTCATCGGTGGCACCATCCAATAGCTGTTCCGCAAGTGTAGCGGCAGTCTCATCACTGTACTGCGCTGTTGTTAGTAATATTTTTTCTGCTGTCAATAAAACTTACCCAGAATTGACTGGCATTCCAATCTTCCGTGAAAGCTTCCATAGAAAGCACTTTCTTTCCATCGAAATCGTTCTCTGCCTGAGATTTTAAGTCCTCGAACTGCTTTTGGCGAGTGTCCCGCTCTCCATAAAACTCTTTCAGGGCATCAAGTGCTCCAGCAGATAGTTGGCTTTTGTAGTGCTTAGCTTGAGTTTCATCTTCTTTCGAAGGTACTCACGGCGTATCATCGTCCTCGCCCTCTAAAGAAGTCATCTTGATGTTCGGTTTATGGTGAACTTGGATTTGAGACCAGTATCAAATGCTGGGCTCAATAGTCGGTGCTACGGTCACCTCCGAAAGTTCGTTTACACGCGCCAAGCCCACTAACAGCCAGCATCGCACCCCACCAAAATTTGTAAGAGATGCAATGCTAGCTATTTAAAGACCTAGCAAACGTTACTGTGGTTTTCTTATCTTCTGCAAATTCGCTTAATAAGAGCCGCACACATCAAAATATCTTCTTTGTATACAAAATAAAGATAATCGTTAGGGTAAAAACTAACGAAAATTTTGACCGAGTTTACGCTTACTAAGCCTTTTATTTAGAGCTTTGATATAGAGCCTCAATTTAGAAGCTTTTAATTTAGAAGTTATTGGCTTTAAGGTATTTAGCTTAGGGGCGTTTAATAGAGCTTTTATAGCTAGTAATTAATATTATATTAGTTACGAATCTAGTATATATTTAAACAACAGAGCTTTAATACAGAGCCCTCTATATAGGATGTAATAGAGCAGTTAATTATAATTCTGATTTAAAGCTTTATACACTAAATATTTTTAATTGCCTGATAACTAAATTGCTATGTAGCTGTCTACTACCTTAATATAATAACGCAATTATATAACAACGTAATAGCTCGGCGATAACACGATGGCTTAGTGGCAACGCAATAGCTTAACAATAACGTAATAGCTTGGTGCTGAGTAATAGGAGGAAGGGGAAGAGAGGGAGGGGAGGGAGGGAAGGGAAGGGAGGAGATTAGGGGTGGCTTAGCCGCTACAAGAAAGTTATAACATTGGTGTAGTGTTAAACTTTTAAAATTATATCTTAGGAGCTTAATTAACAACCCCTATATAAAATATTAATAACGTCCAATTTTAGAACACTAAATTAGTAGATCTTCTAGGAACGCTTATTATAAGTAGCTTTAAGTATAAAATCTAAAATATTTAGCGGTGGTATAGGTGTAGGAGGGGGTATATATTTGCGTTCCTGAATGTTATTATATAACACAATTTTTAGGCAAGGAAAATTAGAAGTCTCCCTAGGGGTAGAGTATTAGCGTCTTACTAGAGTCTCCTCCTATCTTATCTCTTACCCATCTCCTTATCTACGGCTATCTATATTACTATATTAACTAATAGATCCCTTAGTAAAGACTAAGGAGTATTAGAGTATCTCTAGCTCCCTATAAGGAAAAAGAAAAGAAGAAAGGAAGGTATAAAGGAGGGAGTATTTATAGATAGAAGGAGGCCTGTAAGTATAGGAGATTAGGCAGCTATAATATAGCTATTAATATTGCTTAACTAACACCTACTAGAGGCTCCTCCGTCCTTTCTATCTTCTCTTTTACCCATTATATCCTTATCCAATACTGTCCATATTATAATATTAACTAATAGATCTCTTAGTGGGGACTAAGGAGGTGTATTAGAGCACCTCTAGCTCCCTATAAGGAAGAAAAGAAGAGTAGGTATAGAAGAGGGATTATTTATAGACGGGAGGAGGCCTATAAAAGGAGTAGTAGTAAGGTTAAGGCGCCTTAGTCACTGCTAGGTGGTATTATCTTATTAAGAGGGTCTACTACAGTAACTAAGTAGGGTTAATTTAGAAGTAATATACATTCTTAGAGGTCACGTAACCCCTTATATAAGTAACATTTCCACCCTTTAAAAAAACCTAAAAAATTCTAAAATTTAATTAATGCTATAGACAGTAGCAATATTGATCCAGCAATACTACTAATTCTCCCTATGTGACGGGCTCGTACAAATGCTTCTAAACCGAAGCTTGTAGATTGCTACTATACAAGAATACTAAGCTAAGGAGAAGAAGAAGAAGAATTGTTTAGGGGCAGTAGGTAGGCATGTCGCGAGGGCCGCCAAGGCGCTAGTAGTAAGCGGGCCAATAGCGATTTTGCATGCCGGGCATGGAAAATCCTAATTGGTTAAATATGGCCGGTAACGCGCTCTAGCACCATCACATTACCCCCCCCTCCTAAAAAAGCCTGCCCTTAGGCTTTGTCCGAGTTCTTTGTTATTGTTTAAATTATTATAGTTATCTAACCCCTCTTTCTAGCATTTAACCCAGCTATCTAACTTGCGTGGTAGTTTAGGGAGGTCTAGGTGGGCTAGGTGGAAATCTTGTAGCTTATAGGGAGAGTACTTAAAATCGGATATGGGGTACCATTCTAGATCTTCGTTATAACCTACCCAGCTTGTACGGTATTTTAAGGTATTACGGTCCTTCTTCACTGCTAAGATCTCTTTAACTTCCTATTCTTCGTCCTCTATAATCTGAATTAGCGGTAGGAGGTCGTTATACTATCTAGGTAATAGGTTATCCGCGGCCTTCCGTAGTTAGTCTAGAGAGAAGATAGGGTGGATCTTTATTAACTCTAGTAGCTTAACCTTAAAAGAGTGCCCTACCTTCTTAGGGATTTTATAGGGGCTAGCTATTTAGTGGTCTAGCTTGCAGCTCGGCCTCTAGGTTTTCTAGTTCTTTGTTAACACCCATACCTTATCTCCTACGTGGAAGTCTACCTTACGGCAATATTAGTTTACGTTGGACTCTTTCTTCTCTTATACCCTTTTTATAATTGCTTGGGTAGTCTCCTAGGCCCTATATATTCTCTTGGCGAATATCTGGGCCTCTTTATAGCTAAGGCGTTCGCGGGCTGTTATATGTCCTATAGGTCTATCCTAATTAAAGGATATTCGTAGCCTATATCCATAGAGTAACTCAAATGGCGACATTTCTATACTATTATAAGGGAGCGTGAGCTGTGCGTAGTCTATTATAGGTAGTAGTTCCGACCAGTTGTCCTAGTAGTAGTTAACAAAGGGGCAAAGTCGCTAGTTAAGGTACTGGTTTATAATCTTAGTTTAGCCGTCAGTCTAAGGGTGGAATATAGTAGAGAGCTTAATCTTAATCCCAAGAATACGGCAGAATTCGTTCTAGAAGTCCAATATAAACTAAAGTCCACGGTTAGAGACAATTAACTTAAGAGCACTATAGATCCGGTAGATGCTGTCTATATACATATAGGCCATATCCTTTACGGTCGTAGTCTTAAAGTAAGGGAGGGAAACGGCTTGCTTATTTAGTTAGTTAACTACTATAAAGGCTATATTATAGCCGTGTTTATCCTTTAGGAATGATTTAAAGTCCATTATAATATATTGCCAAGGGCGTTTGGGAACTGGCAGTGGTTATAGCTATCTAGAAGTTCGGTCCCTAGGGGTATTTACGCGTTTATAAGCATAATAATTTTTAATAAATCGTTCTATATCGGACAGGAGTCCTTGCCAATAGTAATAAGGCGATAGTAGTTAGTAGGTCTTGTCTCAACCAGGGTATACTATAAAGACTTAACAGTAGGCTTTACGGATTAGCTCTATTTATAGGTTATTAATATCTAGAACTATAAGCCGTTCTTAGTATAGGAGTAGTCCGTCTTCTATTTCTAAACCAGGGTCACCCCCTATAGCTTAATCGCGGAGGGCTTTTAGGGATTTGGCTATACGGTTCGCGGTTAAAATGTGATTAATTAGTCCTATTAGTTTATCTAGGGTCTCTCCTTCTATAGGTACTACCTTATTCTGTTTAGAGCTCAGTTCCTCAAGGATACGCAGGTCAAGTTATTTAGTACAGAGGAGGGCGCGTGTCTAGTGCTAAGCCTTTAGCTTGTCTTATAGCCCCACGTCCTATTCTCTCCAGGTTAGGGCATTAGCCTTAGCATTTTACCTGCCGGGGCGGTATATAATCGTAAAGAAGAATTGGAAGAGTATTTTAGCCCACCAGGCCTATCAACCGGTAAGTTGTTTTATTATTATAAAATACTTAATATCACAGTGCTGTAATGCTAATAGGCTGAATAACTACATTATGATATAAAGAGGAGAAGGAGGTAAAAGGGGGTATCATACACAAATAGTAGGGGCAGCCGCCAAGGCGCTAGTGGTGGGCCAGCCAACAGTAGGAAATAGTACAAGACAGTACGCGTCAGGACTATGCCGTGACAGTACTCCCCTCCCTAGAAGGTTTGGTCCCTAAACTAAACAAGTAACCTATTTTTGCTACAAAGATGTCACTTCTACTTACCGCCCTTAACCAAGCCAATAGCGATTTTCCATGCTAGGCATGGAAAATCTTAATTAGTTAGCTTAACAAATAAAATCAGCAGAACTCTACACTGCCACCACATGGCGCTTCTTGGCAAAAAACCAACCAATTAAACAACTTTGACCGGCGGTTGAAGTTCTATAAGATCTTAACCACCACAAATTACCTTCGTGGTTGGCTATGGCCTTGGCGTAACTCTTCCTTATCTTATGCCCAGTCTGGGGGTCCTGGCTTCTTAGGGTGTTGTTTATAGAACCTTAGTAGTGCGCGCTCGTACCCTTTTAGGGATTTCTTAGGTTCCCAGGTTTTCTTATTATAGTATTTCCATTTAATACAGTATGTTAAGCCATGCTCATTTATTTGTTTATTATGTATATTAAGGATCTTTTTAAATTCCTACTTATCTGTAATATTGCTGTTATTATCCCTTTTGGCTATCCTACCTATAACATTACAACATTCCTCTTTATTAATGCGTGCTTAACTAGAGATCTCTTTAGGGAACTAAAGGCGGACTTTTAAAGTATGGAAAGACTTATTAACATAGATATAGTCTAGGAGGTTAACTATAACTACTCCTCTATAAGCAGCTAGGACGGGCCAGGGTCCGTCCTAATTATTATTCTACTTCCTCTTAGGCTAGTTAGTCTTTATATTTTTAAGGCTAACTATAACCATATTATCCTTTTTAAATATTATACCTTCATCTTATTTTATATTAGCGTTGTCTTTATATCATTACTAGGAGATACAAGCTAGGGCTTTAAGCTAGGTTAAGATATACTTAAAGCGGTTAGCAATAGTATCAGCTTATAGGTACTCCTTCTTTATATATACAGATAGGGCTGATGGCTAGGGGCCTGCTAGTTCAACGCCTAGACGTAGGTTATAGCCATAGTTGGTAAAAAACAGTAAGATTTCTGTGGTCTTATTAACCTAGTTATTTATAGCAAACTTGGCAAGGGGGAGCCAATCTACCTAGTTGTCTTAGGTAAAGCTTATAAAGGCATATAGGTACTTATTTATTACTACATTAACAATCTTAGTTTAACCATCTGTTTTAGGGTGCTATGCGGAGCTAAGGCTTAGAGTTACTTTTAGGCGCTAGTTTAGGCAACGCCAGAAGTTAGAAACAAATTAAGAGCCTCTATTAGAAACAATAGTATTTAGAGCGCCATATAACTTATAGACAGTATAGATAAATGCTTTAATAAGCTCCTTAGTATCTAGGCTAGTAATAGGAATAAAGTATCTTATCTTTATTAGGCGGTTAATAACGACAAAGATGTGTCTATATATTTTGCCGTTACGAAGGCACTTAGGTAGGTCAATAACATGGTTAATAGAGATATCGGTCTATGGGCGGACTGGTAGTTCTAGTGGTTTTAGAAAACCGGGCGGTGCTAAATATAGGGTCTTTATACAAAAGCAGAGAGCGTAGTCTTTTACAAAGGTAGCCGTAAACTGTAAAATACCTAGCCACTAATACGTTTAATTAAGGAGGTCTAGTGTCTTAACACGGCCTAGGTGACCCATAGGGCCCAAACTATATATGCGGTATATAACTTCTAGTTGGAGTTTATATAAATCAGGGACAAATACTTAATTCCTATAGTAAACTAGGCCGTCAACAATTAAACATTTAGATTTATTACAGCGGAGCAGCTTCCTAATCTACTTAGGCTAATGGCGTGCTTTACGGTCTTCCCGTTCACATAGTGCAGCCAACATATTCCTAGCGAGTTCGTTCTCTTTATAGGCATTCTTAATAAGCTTCTCAAGGGGTTTTTTCTCAGGCTTTAGGTCTATTACTATAATAAAGTCTTTAATGCTCTAGTCTTAGGATTCACTTAGTAGTTCTTCTAGGATAGTAGGGTTAACTTTCTTTAGTAGTAAAACAACGCGGTCTTAGTATTATAGACGTTTATTATTAGCATTAACAGGTACAACACCTAAGAGGCGGCTAAGAGCGTCCGGGATTATAGCTTTAGTGCTAGGCCTATAGGTAATAACAAAGTTAAATTAGAAAAGGAACTCAGCCTAGCAGACTTAGCGCTGGTTTAGTTATTTTATTATTATAAAGGTCTAGAGGTTCTTATAGTCCGTAATAATTTTAAATGGCTGCTTAGTTCCTTATAGTTCGGGACACCATTCTTTTAGTACCTTAATAATTGCCAGGAGCTCCTTATTATATATTTTATAGTTGCATTTAGGGGCTAAGTGCTTAGCAGAGAAGAATGCAACTGGCTTAAGCTTATTACTTTTATTAGCTTAATAGAGCACTCCACCTAAAGCCCAGTTTAAGGCGTCTGTCTCTACCATAGTCTTCTTCGTATAGTTGTAATACGCTAGGACCGGTGCTTTAATAAATACTGTTTTTAGGGTCTAGAATACCTGTGCTTAATTAGGGCCCTATAACTAGCTAATACTCTTTTTCAGTAGCCTGGTTATGGGCTCAACTACCTTAGAATAGCCTTAAATAAATTATTGGTAGAAGTTCGCTAAGCTAAGAAATTACTATAGTTCCTTAACTAATGTCAGGTCCCTCTATTCCTATAAGGCCTGCACCTTCTTAGGGTCCATAGTTATGCCATTAGTTAAGATAATTAAGCCAAGGTATTTTATTTTGGTAGCATAAAACTTAGACTTATTAATATTAATCTAGAGTCCAGCATTACCAAGTCTCTAGATAATTTCATTTACGTATTTTATATACTCGGCGCGTGTTTTTAAGAAGACAAGGACATTATTAAGATACGCAGTACAGTAGTTATTAAGGGCGTTATATAAAACATAGTTAATATAGTTTTAGAACGTAGCGGGCGCGTTATAGAGACTAAACGGTGTAACTAGCATCTTATAGAGTCCAAACCGGGTAATAAATGCTATAAGCCACTTATAGCCTTCCGCGATCCAGATTTGGTTAAACGCAGCAATCACATTAAGCTTAGTAAAGTACTTAGCACTATAGAGTGCGTCAAGTGTCTTGCGGACTAGTAGCAGTGGGTATCAGTTCTTAATAGTAACTATATTTAGGCCTCGGTAGTTATAGCAGATTTATACACCACCACCAGGTTTCGCTGCAAGGAGGAGTGGTATAGCGGCTAGTAAGGTCAATTCGCGGATAAAACCCTTATCCAGCATCTTATTAATCCACTTCTTTACACAGCTAAGTTTAGCGGGTAAGAGTGGTCTATTTTTATAATACAGGGCCTGCTTTCCTAGTATAATCTCAATTTTGTAGTCCCATAGTTGGTAAGGGGGCAGCTTGTCTGCATTCTTAGGGAGGAAGTGTTCAATATATTTATAAAACTCTTTTAGTAAGCATTACAAAATATCCTTGCGGGTTAATCCTAGTTTGCCTTTTAGAAATTTCTTAATATTAGTGTTAACTATCTTCTGGCGTAGAAACTTAGACTTAGTTTTTAGGTTTATTTTAAGGAAGTTATAGAAATAAGAGGGTAGCGCTTTACAGGCTTTCTTTATCGTATAGTCGCCTTCTATTAGCCAGCGGAAAGACCTTTCTAACAGGTTCGGTACTTCTATTAGGCCTATAGGTAGCTCTTTAAGCAGCTATCAGTATTCTTCTTATTTAACCAGTTCTACTAGCTCCACTATATAGATCCTTATTACCTTTACGCCTTTTTATTTACAGAACTGGGTAAAATTAACGGCATAAGTGCATTTAATATTATCTAGGTTAGGGCGTGTCTGGTTCTCTGGTACTACGGCTAGGCTAGCACAGCTTAGTTGGCCTAAGGGGGCGGAAACAAGGCGGCGGCCTTGCATAGTACACGCAGGAGACGGGTATAAGGTTAGGCATTACAGGGGGGAGGTCTTAATTGCTCTGGTTTCGGTCTTAGCTATAACACCCTTAGCTGTTATACGTGCGGTCACATATGCGTACAGTAAATAACTTAAAGTTAGGTGTCTTATTAGCTAACCTAGGTTAAGCGGGTATATGCGGGGGACTTATGGTTCTGGCAGTGTTTATTTTTTCGGGAATAGGGTAGTAGTCCAGTCTTCCAGAATCTCTGTTTTATTTACTGCATATATTGGCTTACCAGTGTTAGGCACCTCTTCTACTATCGGCTGATGGTATCTAAGCGTTGGCCATACAATGCGTCCACATAGTACTACTCGGTTACAGTTAGAAATATACCATAGGAGACAGTTATAGGCATAGTAATTAGAGTTAAATTTAAGCTCTAGAGTAGGGAAGTCTGGTTTTAGGTTATGCTTTTTAAGCTAGGGCATTCCAAGAATTACTAGTATTAAGGGTAATAACTTCATAATATAAAAGAGTATGGATTCTATATAGTGGCCAATTGTTATTCTTGCTGTAAAGTAGTAGGTAATAAAGCTAGATAGAAGTCCATTAGCAAGGCAAAGTGGTTTTAGGACTAGGAGTCTTTTTATTATAATATTATGCTTTTTTATAAGCAAGTCTTTGTCTATAAACGCTAGTGCTATACTACTACTGTCAACAAGGCTTACTATTTCAATAAAAACTTATAGGAGTAGGTTGCGTAGTAAGGAGAGGTAGGTCTAAATAAAAATAGCATTCCTATTATTATTTGCTATTCTAAGGTTAAGTAGTAGCTAACTTAAAATAAGATCTAACTAATCTAGTAGCATAGATCTAATCCTTTTATCCTCCTCCCTATATAGTTCTAACCCTTAGAGGCGACTTAGTCCAAGGGTTAGTCTTTTAATAACTAGATTATAGGGCTTAGCTAGTAGCTATAGTCTTAGCTAGTATATCCTAACATATCGGTCTCTAACGGTGTATATATGCTAGGGGGTACTTCGCTGAGAACATAGCCGGTCTCACAGTTAGTAGCAACACGGAGCACTTATCCGTAGTTTATATACGGGACCATCGGCTAGGGCTGTATTGGGGAAGGGAATTATAGGGGCGGGTCTCTATGTCCGAACCCACGTCCCTATCTATAGTTATCGTTTCGGTTACTAATCCCTCTGCTAAAGAATCCGCCGCGGCTAAGAAGGGGTTGGCGTGGTGGCATCAGAAGGGGATTTAGATTCGTTTTAGGGTTATAAGCATCTTTTTAGTGGCCAGGTTAACCATATGCTAGGCAAAGTCTGTTATCCATATAATATCTTCAGACGTCGTTAGAAAGGCTACTACTACCACCACCAAATTTAACGGCGTTAAGGTCTATTAGGTCATTCTATAGTGCTAGTGCTAAGGTGTTATTGTTAGGTAGTGTAGGTTAATAGCCACTAGCGGTACTTAGCTTAGCGGTATTTAGCTTAGTATAGTAGGTGTGGTTCTATAGGTTATAAGCGAACACGTCCATTTGCTCACTCTAGCCCTTATAGTCAGCATTGTCGATTTTGCGGCTAAGGGTAAGGGCTAAGTCCTTTATCTTAGACGAAATATTCTTCCTAAGTAGATCCACCTTTTGTTCCTTAGTCTTGTTTGCTTTTATTATTAACTTATTAAGCTCTGCTTTCCAGGACCAGTAATTATATTTACCTTAGTTTAAGGTATCTAATTTATTCTTAGCCGCTTAGGTTATATCTATAGTCTTATAGTGCTTCTTTATATACGCAAACATAGACTCTCAGTTAGAGAAGGCCCATTTGCTTAGGTTGTTTGGGTATATATATAGCATATCAAGGCCATACTTAATATAGTTATAAGCCTTATCTATCAGCATGTCTAACATATAGAGGACTTTGTCCATTAGGGTCTTAAAGCACTTTGCATCTCTATAAAAAACGCCTTGGATCTTTATTTCCTATATTTTAAAATTTTCTTACTTTTTAGTTGGCGATCCCTTGCCATTAAATAGGGTAGGGTCTTTTGCTTCACGCTTTTTTCTATAGGGCTTAGCTAGGGGAGGAGAGCCAGTAGCGGTATTCTTATTAGTAATGGTTTAGGTAAGTATAGTAATCTAAAAGCTTAGGCTTTATATAGTCTTAGTATATGCCAAAGCTTGCTATTTATATTGCTTTATACATAGTTCAAGTATCTTAAGGGAGTTAATTCTATGTTAAGCTTCTTTAAGTTAGAACTTTACAGTCCGGCCTTTATTATAGACTATTTGGAGACCGCTCTCAACGCTAGTTAAAAGGGTTGTATATATAGAGAGGTGCTGAAATATTCCTGCCACATTAAGGTCCTTAGGGTACTCCGGACCACTCCTAATTGCCTAGGCAATGTTAGTATAGGAGGTATTAAAGAGGCGGGCAAGCGCTTCGCGTGTGTTCGCTGACGGGGTATTCTAGTCACCCATTTTAGGGGATCTGGGCAGGGTAATTAAAATCTATAAGGCTAGCTATAATACTAAGATTATCTAGGATAATACTAAGATTGTCTAGAACTGTACTAAGATTGTCTAGAACTATAGTACAGTAGTATCAGTCGCGCCGGGTCGCGATTATACTGGGAAAATAGAGATAGTAAACTAGGGAGAATAAAGATCGCGACAGGGCGCAAGAGGAGATACCACAAACTATCACAGTGCTGTAATGCTAATAGGCTAAATAACTACATTGTGGTATAAAGAGGAGAAGGAGGTAAAAGGGGGTATTATACACAAATAGTAGGGGCAGCCGCCAAGGCGCTAGTGGTGGGCCAGCTAACAGTAGGAGACAGTACGAGACAGTACGCGTCAGGACTGTGCCGTGACACTTAAGGGCTTTATAATTAGTATAAACCTTAATCTAAGAGTCTGTGCTTCCAAGCTCTGCGCGCCACTAAGACAATAATTATACAATAGCTAACATTTCCTTATTATGCACTTCGTAGTTGCACTTAGCTAGGGCCATTGTTTTTAAAAAGAACGTAATAAGGTACTATTCGCCATCTAGATATAGCTATAAAAGGACTCCCACTACTACCCCATCAGAGGCGTCCGTTTCCAGCATTAATTTAAGGTCTGAGTCGTAGTAATAAAGGATTAAAGAGAAAACAAGTCGGTTCTTTAACTCCTTAAAGGCTTTTATACAGTTATTATTAAAGATAAAAGACGTGTCATTCTTAGTTAGTTATATAAGAGGCTTAGCTATAACTCTATAGTCACGGATAAACCAATAGTAGAAATTACAAAAGCTAAAAAAGGACTAGATTCCTTTTATAGTATAAGGGGATTTCTAGTTGTGGATTATCTTAACCTTCTCTAAATCAACTTTAATTTCTTCTATACTAACAATAAACCTAAGGTACTTTATGCGTTTTACTCCAAATATATATTTTTTTAATATTAACTTATAGGCCTATATTCCGTAGTCTCTCTAGGACCTTCTTAACGTAAACTTAGTGCTTAAGTTCGTTATTTAAGTATATAAGAATATTATTTAGGTATACCGTATAGAATTCGTTAAGGTAGTTAAAAAGAATATTATTTATATACCATTAATAAGTGGCTGGCCCATTTGTCAGTCTAAAAGGAAGGACTTTATATTTATAAGACCCATAATAGGTACAGAACGTCGTTAGGTCTTCTAATACAGGGTCCATCCTAATTTGGTAAAAAGCTTGGCGGATATCAAGCTTGGTAAAGATTTTAGCCCGGCTTAGACGTGCAAGGGTTTCATTAATTAAAGGGAAAGGGTACCAATCCTTTTAAGTAATAGCGTTTAGCTTCTAATAGTCAATACAAAAACAAAGGCTTTTATTAGGTTTCTTTACAAATAAAATAGGGGAAGTAAAGGGAGCCTAGCTTAGCTCAATAAACCCTTTATAGAGGTTATTAATTAGGTACTACTTTATTGCCTTTAGTTCCTCTATAGTTTGCTAGTAAAGGGGGCTATAGCCTAGGGAGTTATTGGTCTCTAACTAAATCTTATAATTATAGGTTTGGTGGGGGGGTAGCATATTTAAAGCTACTTTTAAGAACGCGTCTCTATGGTTTAAGAGGTAATTAGGGAGGAGGCGCTTAACTAGTTCCTTATTAGTTTCCTCTACTAGCACTTCTTCCCTCTCAGCAATAATCTAGTCAATTTTATATAAACTGGTAGTAAAGACTTCATTGTCCTTCCAATATATATTAAAGTGGAAACCTATAGCACTAATTACCGCGATGTCTACTATAGGGGTGTTATATAATAGTAGGTTTATCCGTGGCCTTAGGGGCTTTTAGGGTATCGGCGTTGTCCTTACTCCTCTTAGCTCTCGTTACATCTTCCAAAGGTTGTCCTTTATATCCTATTAGTACGTCCTCTTCCCCATTAGCCAGATCTCCGCAATTTGGAAGTCATCTATATTAGTGTCCATTTTACTTCCGTAAGTAGAGTCCTCCTCAACTATAGTCCTTTAGGGGAGTATCCTCGTTAGTATAGAGTTCCTGCCGGCCTCGTAGCGGGTATCTTCTTAGGTAAAGGCTAGGTCGCGGTTCCTAATATCTTACTAGTAGGTAGGATTAGCCTTCGCAGCTAACGTCTTGTGGTTAGTGCGGATTTCCCTAATAAAGGAGGGTAACTTTGGTCTATTCTCCGGCCAGACAAACTGTCTTTATCAAACGTTTAGCTAAATATTAAAGTAGGACATCTATTTTCGGCTAAGAATTATATCGTGTGACCCTAGGTCTAGGATACAGAAGGGGATACCAAACTAGCGTCGTCTATTAATAGCGATATATAGCTTTAAAACGTAGGTAACCGGCATACCGGCTTAACCGTTGTAGCCTTTTACTTAAACAGGCTTCTCTAGTCGGGTAGCATTTACATTTAAAAACTTAGCAATATTATTCGCATAAGCAGTGTTTATAAAGGCAAAGCCATTTACTCCAGTATTAATAAGGGCAGTTATATTAACTCTATATCCATTTTAAGATACTGTACATAGAATCGTAAAGTATTTTCTACCTATTAGCTAACTTAGATCAATCTCTTTAAGATTAATAGGATACCCTAGGGGGGAGTCTTTCCCTAGGGGTTTTCTTTTCCTAACTTATTAGATATTTCTTCTTCCTTTATCTCCTTAATATTACCTATATCCTTTGGCTCTAGGTAGGACGTAGTAAAGTAACTATTCTTTCCGCAATTAAAGCACGTGACCATGGCAGGGTTAATTAGGGTATTATAACAAGCATTAGTTAAAGGTATAATATATAGCGGGTTAGGCGAGGTTTGCGGGTAGGCAGTTATAACTACTTTTAGTATAAGGGCAGTTATAGTTTGTCTTCTAACGCTAGCTCCTATTGGTGTAGCGGATAGGTTACGGTCGCTATAGGGCCGCTTTAGTTAATCAAAACGAGTATTAATTCGTTTTAGTTCTAAATCTAGCAATAAATATTAGGCTGCAAGTCTTTAGTAGGTTAGTAGGTTATCTAAGGCTACTACAATCTTCTCTTATAGTCGGACCATTAGCTTATTGTATAGGTCCAAATAATAGTTTTTAGGGGGAACCTAGCCTTTGCCTACTAGGTATAAGAATTAAGTCTAAAACTCAGTAAAGAATTAGTTTAATTTCATCATTAGGCGATTATAGTCGTAATAGGCATCCCATACTTTATTTAGATTAACATAGATAGTAGCTAGATGCTATATTATCTTATTAACAGATATAAACCGAACAGGTAACTCGTCCTTAAACTTAGCCTAAAGGTATTACTAGGCGTCCCCAATAGTTCAACTAAAGAGGTAGAGCATTTTAGCTTCTTTAGAGGGGAAATGGTTATAGTTAATACAAAGTTTTTCTTATACCTAAATTCTCTAGTTCTTAAAGGTCGGGTCTATGCCGTCTAATAATAGTGGGGGGTTAGGGAGCTTGACGGACTTTAATTACTTTATTATTATATCCGTACTCTCTGGTATATCGCATTTGGTTAAGCGAATGGGTTAACTAAGGCTTTATAAAGGGGAGGCTGGGCTATTTTATAAGGCAGTAAGGCTTTCCAGGATCTCCTTTAGAGTCTCTTATATACTTTAGGCTTAAAGACAATCAACCTTCTAATTAGCAGCAAGGGCATAAATCTGCTCGTGTACACCTATAACGTTATTATTGTCTTCGATTTCTAATCCTAACTAGATCTCGTATTCCTCTTAGGTAAAGGTAGGTCTTTTAGATAAGCTTACTTTAGGTACTATTATCAGCTTCCTAAAGTTTATTAGAATTATATAATTCAGTTTCAATTCCAGGGTTCTTTTGGGGGTATAGGTTAAGTACAGTCTAGCCTATAAAGTAGGATATTATTAGGGCCTTCTTAGGCGTAGTAGTGTGAGTTTTTTAATGTCTAAGTATAACGCGTTAACGCGTCGTTGCAGATAAAGGTCTTCTTTTAGGGTGGGATATTATTAAGGCCTTCCCAGGCAGTGTATGGAGAGCTTAATATAATATAATGGGCTTATATAAATGCTTCTAAACCGAAGCTTGTAGATTACTACCATACAAGAATACTAAGCTAAGGAGAAGAAGAAGAAGAATTGTTTAGGGGCAGTAGGTAGGCATATCGCGAGGGCCGCCAAGGCGCTAGTGGTAAGCGGGCCAATAGCGATTTTGCATGCCGGGCATGGAAAATCCTAATTGGTTGAATATGGCCGGTGACGCGCTCCAGCACCGTCACACCCTATATGCTATTATATATATATCTAACAGCTCCAGAGGCAATAAAAAGGTAGAATAGATAGGAGGGTTAAAATTTAGATAAATTAAAATTTATAGTTAAGCTGTTTAAAAGGTAAAAAACTAAGATAAATACCACATTCTCTGCTTACCTCTAAGCCAGTATATAATTTCCTATTTAGGAAAAGTTGTTTATAAGTAGTTGCTACTGCCTCCATATAAAATCTTCCTATTATACCTCCTTAGCCTTACTTATAAATAACTAAAATTGTTCCTTATTAAATCCACATTTAAACATGCTTTTTAACTTATAAGATTGCTATATAAGTTAGCCCAGCTATCTTATCCTTTTCTTTAATATCTAGAACCACCTAGTTAAGCGTTAGGCCCTAGCTTTTATATATAATAAGAGCAAAAGCTAAAGTAACTAGAAATTAACGCCGTAAGTAAAAGCCTCTTGCACCCTCCTACTTATAAAGTATGGAAAAGATAGGGATAACTTTCCTTCTATCCTGCTAAGTAAATAGAGTAGGTCCATTATAACCATCTACTATAATTAGCAATACCTAGGGCTAATCCCTTTTAATATTAGCGTGCTCCTTCTATATAATATCTTTAACTATACTAGTAGTGCTATTTACTAAGCCTAGTTTAATCCAGATATTCTATATTAGCATAACTTTAGCGCCAATATATAGGGTTAAATTCTATATAGTCTTATACTAATCAGGAGTAACCTTTTATGCACCTATACTAGTGTCTACTAACTTAATAACCACTACCAGCCGTAAAAGGTCACGAAGCTAGATAGCATTATACTTACCTATAGCTGCGCGTGTGTTATAGAGCCAGATTATATTATTAAAGCTTATAACCTTGTTAACAGATAAGCCCTGCTAATACCTAGTTAAAAGAAGCTTCTAAGTTAAATTACTTACAGAATCAATATGTAGCTTAGTAAGGGCGGTCCTAAATGCAGAACTCTTAGCATTACTACCGCCCTACCGCATAACTTAATTAAGGATAGCAGTTTGGTTAATTACCTTATAGGCTTCCTTTCTATAGCTAATAAGCTCTAATAGGTAAGCAGACAGACTGCTATATAAGGCCGTCTAACATATAGGGGACAATTAATAGAAATCGCCTACTAGTAAGACGTTTAAGCCTTTAAAGTAATTGTTGTTATATATAGGATAGATCTAATAGAGGCGGCAATTAATCTAAGCTAGATGTACTTGCCTAATTATTAATTTTTTATTAAGGACAAGGTAGTAAATATCCTTAAAAGCCTGTTATAAAGGCGTAAGATTGGCAATAGGCAATTCCTTAAAGGGATAGTTTACTAGTAACCTTAACAGTTTATATATAGTTCTGCCGTTAATGTTAAAGGCAGCTACTCTAGTAGGGGTAGCTTAAACTAATAGTAATAGCTTGCTATTAAATATTGCCATATTATAGAGCGTGGCAGATAGAACTGTAATAAGATATAATTTACCAGTTCCTGCCTCTCTATTAATATTAACCCATAGTAAGGGGGGACTAAGGCCTATCTGGATTTGCCTATAGTAACTAACTATAACATTATAAATATAACACTGGGCTAGTTGTAGGGAGGACAGAGTTGCTGTCTATAGTAGGTAGCTCCATGGTAAAGGCTATAATTATATATCCTGCCAATAAATCCTTTTATTAAGCTGTGGGTATATACCCTAATGCCTATCCTAATTATAGTTATAATTAAGCTCCCTATTACTAAGCTTGTTAGGGTCCTTAACTTTAATTGCATTAGTGTTTTAAATATAGGCATATGGCATCTTAAAGGACTAATATAGCTCTATATTATCTACAAAATTATTATTAAACTTATTAATATTAGTAGTAGCCTTATAAGCTTCCTCTAGTGCCCAATTATAAAAGTAGTTAGGTGGGTGCTAATAAGATATAATATAAGCCTAATAGGAAGCCACATAATCTAGGGCCCTAAATTTATTAGTATAAGTAGCTACTTTTTTATACCCCCTCCATAGGTAATAAAAAAGGAGCTTTATATAATAAAACTTAGGATACTGCGGATAGGAAGGATTGCCTTTATAGCGCGGAAAGTATAATATAACTTAAGGCCTTGCTCTTAGCCAACGCTTATAATTAGTATAATTAAAATAGAGTAAAAAATTAAGGAAAGCAATATCCTCTACCTTATCTAGGCAGCGTTTATATTTCTTATAAGCAGATAGTCCGCGCTCCTCTAGTTGCCCATCCTTAAACCTATACGTAGCGCTTTAATTATCTTCCTGCTAATAATCTAAAGTTACTATATTCCTAGAGCCTTTATAAAGAGAAATGTTAAAAAGCAAATAATATACTTCCTATACAAACCAATCGCGTTTAGCAATAAGCTTATTTATAAATTTAGCTACTACTAAGCCAAAGGTATAAAGACTGTTAGTATATGGCTATACTAATTAGAGCAACTCCTGGTAGAAAGTTAACTTCTTCTCCTCCTTACTACAATATTTGCCTATATAGTTAACTATTACTAATATACTTATAGCTAGCAAAGTATTAATATTAGCCATCCACGCTAATATTATGGCTGCATTATAACTATTAAAAAGCTTATTGTTACGCTATAAACAGAACGTCTAGTAATATGGATTTTAATCCTTTAATACAGCGGCCTTATTATAAAGAGAGCGTGGAAAGTAAAAGCGGCACCCCTTTGCTCTAGCGGAGCCTTTCTTTAACCTCAAGTAGTAGGATTTAGTGCAACTGTAGTGGCGTTAAAATTAATTAAGGTAAGTAGTAAGCAGCTTACTGCTATTAAGCTATTCTTTATAGCTAAGAGCTAAAGGATGTTAAAGATTAGGAGGCCTAGATTAATTAGGATTTAATATAAATATAAGAGTAGCCTAGTACTCAGCAAACGCCTTCCTTAATTTACTAGTTAATATATCTAGCTTTAGAGCCATTAAACACTATAAAAAACCATATATACAACCGCTACCTTATACCTACCACTTAAACCAGAACTAAAAGTTAGTGCTATTAAACAAATCTATAAGTATGTGCTTTTTAAATAGGTTAAAGCGGCAATGTAGCTAGTAAGTAGCAATATAGGGATTTTTGTTAAGATTTTAAGATGCAATCTAATAGTGCCAGGCCTTATTAGCAGCCTTATATTTATTAAATTAAGGTATATAAGACTATAGATTATACCAATATAAATTAGTAGTGCTAAGCGTAGAGAATAGAGACCCGTTCTTAATATTTTTAGTATAAGCTATAAGCTTATTTCTCTTCTGTCTCCAGTAAGGCTTAGTGCCCTTAAGCTTCTATATATACTGTATAATCCTATTTAGAATCTAGTTACCCTTACTCCCACTAATAAGATTACTAAGCTTATTTAGAGATAGGCTACTCTTAATAGATCAACTATAAAGGAAGCTAGTAGCTTTAAGGGCTTGCTCTCTTATAATCCAATTAAATAGATAGTAGTAAAATAAGGGGTGGCGGCTAAATCAACCGTTCTAATATTTAAGCATATGCTTGGCGTATATAGCCAGGGTAACTATATATCTTTATAGTGTATTAAAACCAGCTTTGCCATAAGGGAATAATATAGGAAAGGCGCCGCGCATAATATAATTGGCTAATTGCTTAGAGAGAGGTATCTGCCGCATAGTAGGGATTTCTAGGCCCGCCTATAGGCCTTACTAATATTAAACCTCGCAACTTAAAAGCTCTAATTTACTAAGATTAGGCGCTAGATTAGGAACCAAAGTAGTATATTATTATTAAATTCGTCATCCTATATATTATCGCCAAGCCTAATAGGTGGATAATTAATAGTAGGAGTATAATTGCCTGTAGGAGCCAATATAGCCTATAGTTTAGGAGGGGGGTAAGCTCTTAGGTTACTAGAATTAGAATCTAGCTTATTAATAGAAGGCAGCTAATCTAATATAGAACCATTTTTAGATAAGCTGGTAAGCTAGTTACTGTATATTTCAATATTGTGGTAATATAGATAATTAATCTTTGGAAAGGAAAGCCAATATACTATAGCAAAGCGCCTTATAGTATACCACTTGGTAAACCATTAACTTAGGTATTCGCCATCCTCTACTACTGCAGGCCTTATAACCAGTATATTAAGTTTAAAAGGTAGCCATAGTAGCTGCCTCTAAGTCTTTAGTATGTTCTAGCTAAAGTAGCAGATATAGCTAGTATAGCAATATTGCTGGCCGCGTACACGCACAACTTGCAGATAAATGTATATACGCGTAATTAGAAGCTCCTCTACCGCAGTAAGTATAGGTAGAAAGCCAGGAACAGGCCCCAGATTAAGCTTATTGCCTTTACTAAATAGGGAAGGAAGGGCTAGATCCTTAAGGCTATTAGCGTCCCTAATGCAGGCTTTATATATACTAATATTATCACCCTCTGTAGCTAGGCCCATTTAAAACCACTACTCCTTATAACACCTACACGTCTCTATATGTTTAGCTTATAGCGTACTCCTAAACTTCTTAATTCGCTCCCAATTAATAGCCGAAATAGGTGGTATAGCTGTAGTTAGAGCTTGTCCTAAAATAGGTGGTATTAACGCTAGGGTAGGTATTACCATTAGAGAAGGTATTAGAGCCTTATCTAGTGTATATAGTGGAGAAGTCTGCAAGTAAGCTTTACCCTACTAACTTAAAAAGCGGTGCTCCTGTTATATTACTATAATTACCCTCCATTACTAAGCAATTTTAGGGGTATCTTGACTGTTCTGGCCGTAAGGTAAAAAGGCGTTTTTAGCACCATTTCTAGGTAGAGCATTTGGCTGGCGCTTTACAGGATAAGTCTTAGTAATAGAACCTAGCTCCATAGGAGCTTTCCACTTATTTAAACTGTATTTAGAGGCCTATAGAAGTAGGCAGAAGTAGAGGTAATATATAGGGGAAACGCGCCTTTAACTAATATAATTAACATAGCTTTAAAAGCTTAGTAGATGGGCCGTTCTTAATAAAATTAATATAGGGTTGTATTAAACAGCACTTACTGCACCTAATTAAAGTAGGCTCTGCCATAGCTAAAACGCATATAGTAGTATTAATAGATATTAACAAAGATGTCAACTAAAAGGTATTTTAATGTTCCAATATTTTAATGTTTGTCACATATATTCTGCAAGTAGATACCGCCTACAACTTTTTTTTAGACCAATTAGAAGTTGGCTTAGCGCAGTTTAAAATCTAGAGCCATAAGTATAGACCTTGTAAACTCGGTCAATTAAATACAAATTAAATATTCCTATATATCTACAAATTTTTTAGATTATAAAAATATATAACGTATTTCACGGGTAAGCTGGTCAAACGGGTAAGCTGATCACTTCAAAAACACACCAAAAAATGGAAAAATCACACTTTAATATCTTAACAACCACTTAATAATAAATTTTAATAATTTAAATTTAGACTTTTATATATGCT
>Ga0307507_10001942_pt1 | contig 44934 bp, 6 predicted proteins | sample 7_EM_MG_FD_207223 | JGI IMG/M metagenome (GOLD analysis project Ga0307507, IMG submission 207223) | Populus trichocarpa ectomycorrhiza microbial communities from riparian zone in the Pacific Northwest, United States - 7_EM | ecosystem: Host-associated > Plants > Roots > Unclassified | place... | reverse complement strand
ACCTGTTTTCCTAATATATCTTCCCTACTTTGGGGTTGTTGGTTCCTTCTCCTATAGGGCACCCTAGGGTCCCTCTATAGTTTGTTTAGGCGTGTCTTGATATACTTTATAATATTAGAGTTGCGTTCCTTTTGCACCCTTTACATTGCATTGGCTTTAATATATAGTTATAGGGGGGGAATATTGGCTTCCTTTTTAAGTAGTGCTGTGGCCGTTTACTTATACCCGCCTGTTATACTCCTAAGGCAGGCTGTTTGGACCTTTTGGAGTGGTTTAAGGAGTAATTTAGGGGGGCCTTTTTTAGTTTCTTTAGTGGCCCAAATGCTAGATCTATACGTTATGGTTAGCCGGACAACTGCTGTATATAGTAGGCGTGACCTCTGGAAGTATGGACCCTATATAGAATTAACGATCCTGGATATGGCGATATACTGTGCTTAGCCCTTACAGGCCGCTTACGCCGCATATGCGCTCTATTAGAGCTTGCTATCTACCCACACTTCTAATACCCTTAGGCCTTAAACCGGTTGACCCCTAAAGCCTTAGATATAGATTGTATGCTAAAGATCTATAGATTGGTTACGTTTTCTTATAAAATGGATTAGCTGGTATTTCTCTAGTGAGAATTAGACTTTATATCGTCTTGCCTATTCTATATAGGTGTTATAGGCTTTCTCTAGTGTCCTATAGTTCTCTGCGGCTGTTGGCCTATATGTAATTAGGTTTATATTATTAATAAAGTCTATCCCTTAGGTTGCCCCTTCCTTAAAGGTATTAAGTAGGTTGCTTACAAAGAAGAGGAAGAGTATAGGCGACAGAGGTAATCCTTATGGTATTCCTGTTACGACTGTAATAGGGGGGCTTTAGTATCCGCTAAAAACTAGTAATGTTTCTTTCTAGCCTATAAATTCTTAAATAAATTAAATGATCTATTCTGGGAAGCCCTTTGCCCTAAGGATGTATAGAAGACGCTTATAGGGTATATTATTATAGGCGCCACTAATATCTAGGCTAAGTATTAATACTATAAAGTCCTTTTACATAGCCTATGTAGTTTTAATGGTAGTAGCAAGTAGTGTAAGTGCTAATAGTGTTAAGCGATTCTTTCTTGCCCCTATTTGGCTTTGTGGTAGTAGGGCGTATTTCTCTACTATGTCTGCTATGTAGTCCACTATAACCTTTTCTAAGATCTTGCTTAGGGTGTTTTCTAAGGCAATAGGGCGGTAGCTTCCTGGGATTAAGTAGTCTGCTTTACCTTCTTTTTATAAGATAACCGTTGTTATGGATCTTCCAAGTTGCGGGTAGTAGCCTATTATAAAGTATACTCTAGCTATGTTTGTAAGCTAAGGTGCTATAAGTAGTCCATAGGTCTTTAGGGCTTTGTTTAAGATCCTATCTAGTCCTAGTACTATATTGTTTAAGAGGCGGCTAATAGTTCTAGCTATTTCTTTAGTTGTTATGTCGCTGTTAACCCTTAGGTAAGTCACTAGTGTTTTACTAGTAATGTCGCTAAGGTCTGCTAGAGCCGGTTAAGGGAAAAATCTTTTTATAAGGATCTTTACCTTTTTGTTATTATTGCTTGTGGCCTATAGTTTGCCTGCTCTTTATAGAGGTAGTAGATATGGATCTTCTACTAGGCGTCCCGCCTTTTTCTTTACCTATTTTACTATAGTCCAAAGGCCCTTGTTATAGGGGAGACTCGGGTTAGTAGTATATTTATTTATAAACTGTCTCCAGTTATTCCTTGCTTTTTTTCTTAGGGTATTCTTTAGCTGGTTTCTTGTGTTTTTATATCGTCTCTTATTCTTAGAATTGTGGCTGCTTGTATATTTCCTCCTTGCTCGTTGTTGGCTGGCTATAAGGGCCGCGTACTATGCGGACCATGCATGTCGCGCGTAGGGGCTTGGTTTTAAAACTAGGCAGTGCTCTTTTAGCCTACTTTTAATTGCTGCCTAGATCCTTTCTAGTTTTTAATTAATTTCCTTAGGGGTAGCTAATAAGCCTTACTTATTTGGTATTGGGTGGATTTCTTCTAGGTCTTAAAGTTGTTATTTAATTATATTAAGGAAGCTATCTACGTTAAGCTTTCTTATTGCGTATCTTTTACTATTTATTTGCGCCTTAATGTCCAGATCTAGTTATATTTAGATAGGGATATAGTGTAAGGTAAGTGCCCATTCTTCTTTAGGGGAGCACCTTTCGAGTCTCTGGTATAGGTTTTCGTCTATAATTATAAGGTTAATTATACTTTTGGCGGTGCCCTATTGCCATATAATTACACCTGGGGGGGTAGCTAGCTTAAGGCCCCCGTTATCTATAGCTCTTAGTAGGCACTCTGCCTATTAATTAGCAGCAACATGGATGCCCCCCTACTATAGGTAGTAGAGGTTTATATCTTCTAGTAGGATAGACTCCACGTGTTTAGTTTCTAGTAAGCTTATTACAGATATAATATTCTCTATCTATGCTACCCCTTTAACCCTAGGGTTATAGACATTAATGATTTATACTAGTCCCCTATATATCTGGATAGTTATAACTGCAATATCTAGGTTAACTGCCTGCTATAACCATAAGGCAAGGCTGATATTTTTGCTAATTATAAAGCATATGCGTGTGGCTGCTTTTGGTTTATATAGGAGCTGGAATCCTTGGGGGCAGTATATTAATTATATATAGGTATTGTAATACGGCTCTTATATAGTAAGAATATGGTGTTTTTCTGGGTTTAGACTGTCTAGTAGGGGCCTTACTAGACGGTGGTTTATATTGCCGTAGTTATACTATATAATGGTCAAGTGGCGGACCCCTGGTGGGGGTCCTTTGCCTCTCCTTTACTCCTCGCTTCTTCCGTTTCTACTTTCTCTAAAATATTTAGAACTTCTATCTCCTGTGTTTACTCCCTGGCCACTACTTATTTTGTATAGAGCTTTCTATTTCTGTATTTTGTGTTCCTACTAGCCTTTCTAAATCTGAGTTTGTTATTGCCTTTAGTTTTTCCCCCGTTCTCGCCAGTTAGCTATGTGCCCCTTGTAAGCTAGCTATGTGTGTTATATTTACCGCGTTAAATCTAATTCTTAATTATCCCGGCCTTAAACTTGCTATAGCCGTTTATAGGGGTCTTCCTACTAGGCGTCCTCTTCTTTGTATTCTATATATCCCTTATGTCCTTATTCGGTCTAGTAATGTCGCGTGGTGTCACTTTTGGCCCGTTAAGGCTTGGGATAGCTGGCTTAGCCCCCTAGTATTAAAGGTAGGAAACGCTAGGAAGACACCTATGTCCCCCTAGCTTATCGCCTGTTGTTTCCATTTGTATAACCTAGCATGTAGTTATTCCTATAGCTATTAAGCCCTTTCCTTCCGTCTCTTGTATTTAATGCAGTCTTCTCTCTCCCACGCCTTATATGTGCTTTGGTAATAGTTTACGCATTTTGTTTAGTCTTGATTTGTATATTATCTTATATTATAGGGGCCTGCATAGTGGCCGTAGCACACCTGTGCTGTATATGTGGATTGGGTGTGTCCCTATTATATATAGTAATAATATCGTTCTAGGTGTAGTCTGTGGTTATAGAGCCTTGTGTTATATATAAGGCCATTTATAATTATTTCTTTTTGGATAAGAAGTTTTTGCATTTCTGGTATATATACGCTGATGATAAGGGAGCTATGTATTTGTCTATTGTTTCCCTAGCAAGTCTCTAGCGCCCCTTATATCCTCTTATTGTTCTTATTATATACTTGGTTTATATTTTCCTATTAAAGCTATTGGATTTGGGTAATTATAAGTCCTAGTATAAGGCGTTCTGTTTGTTTTACTATTTCCTATATAGTTGCTATATTGTCCACCTGGCGTCCCCTTTCTACCCTAAGGCTTATGGGAACTGATAGGACTTTAACTAGGTAATCTTTATAAAGTACTTTTATGCTAATACGCTCTTCTAGCCTATCCCCTGCCCTTACGGCCCATTCCTTTGCCTGTTGGTCCTTTAGGGTAACTCTAATATCTCTACTCCTAAGGTGTTGGACTATAACGGCGTTGTGGACCTTCTTATAAATCTTTATAAGAACTTCTGTTTCTGATTGTCCCCTAAGTTCCTCTGCCTTTTTTGTATTTAATTGTATTGTGATTATATACCCAGTTATTATCTTTAGGGGGGTAGGTTCCCTGTGCTATAGGAGCACAGCTATAGCGGCCTAGGTGCGGTTCGCCTATTAGGGGGGGTTTTATTTATCTTTAATTTTATTTAGCCGTTAGAGGATTTAATTAAGGGTTTGCTAGAGGGGCGCCTAAGGTTCGCTAGACTAGAGCTATTCTACTAGCTATATTAGTTTGTAATGGCTAATAGATACTCCCCTATAGTTTTGGATACTAGACGCGTCTAATAGGCTTTGTATTTTATTAGATGCCTTTTTAATTAGGGTATTTCCGCTTTTTGGTATAGTATTCGCCCGTCCTTGTTGTTGTTGTGGGGGGCTATTGTTAGGTATAGGTCTGGCGGTTATGCGCGACTGTATACCATTGTCGTTCCACCTGTGCCTCCCCTGTAATGCATGCATCTTAGGGGATTATTAGGGTGTTTTTCAGGGTTCTTTTGGTTGGTTTGGTCTTTTTGGGCTAGGTGCAGCAAGAGCTCCTAGAAAGCTATATCTTGTAGATAGTATGGAGATAAGAAGTATATAGCCTTTTATATATAATAGGGACTCTTTAAATACCTAGTAATACTATTTAGCGTAAAAAATAGTCCTAGTATGTTTTAATAATATATTAACAATACGCTTTATAAATTCCTTAATATATTTATTACTATATATATTAATAATATTTTAATTTACTTGTCCTTGCTTTCTAAATATTAAAAACATATTAGAATGGTCCTTAAATACTTATAAAATGTAGGCTTATAATATAATATTAAGAAATATAAGGTCTATGCATCTAGGGTTATATACTTAGGCTTAATTATATCCTATAATAGAATTAAAATAGACCCTAAAAAAGTTACTGTAATTATAAACTAGGGAAGCCCTAGTAATAGATAGGACATTTAAAATTTTCTAGGATTTATAAATTTCTATTAATAATTTATTAACCACTTCTTAGAAATTGTTTAGCTGTTAGTAAACCTAATAAAGACGAATATAAAATTTAAATAAACAGCTAGATATAAATGAGCTTTTAATAACTTAAAATATTACTTTATAACTACTTTAATCCTTGCTTACTTTAACCCTAACCTTAAATATATTATTAAAACGGTCTTATTAGATTATGCGCTAGGGGGAGTATTATTGCAATATAATAAGAATGGTAAACTACATCTAGTAGCCTTTCTCTTTTAGAAACTCGCCCCTACTAAATTAAACTACAAGATATATAATAAGGAACTGCTTGCAATTGTTAAATATTTTAAATAATAGCAACCTAAGCTTAAAGGATTGTTGTTCCTAATATGTATATTAACAGACTATAAGAATCTGTAGTATTTTATAACTATAAAGCAATTAACACAGCGCTAAATTTATTAGGCTAAATATCTCTTATAATTTAACTTTAAGATTATATACTAACTGGGTAAACTTAATTAAAAGCCTAACGCATTAATATAATAATTACAGGACTTACCTATAAATGCTTTAGATAAATAGATTATAAATTAATTATAGATCTTACTACCTTTTAAACGTTTTAAGAAACTACGTCCTATATTCTTAAATATAGAACTTAATAAAAATGAATTAGAAATTAATAAATGGGAAATAGAAATTAATAAACTAATAGAATATAAATATAAAAACAATATATAGATAATTAATGTAATAAAAGCAATTTAAATAGGAAAACGATAGTATAAGGATATTACACTCACTAAATGCGAAATTTAAAACAATTAATTATACTATTAATAGAAGATGGTAGTTCCAAATTCTAAACCTTTGTAATTTAAGATACTCGAATTTATATACAACTCCCCTATAGTAGGATATCCTGGCCGTGCGAAGACTTATAAGATCGTTTAACAAGCATATTACTGGCCTATAATATACAACTACGTACAAAAATATGTTTAAGTATGTAGAATGTGCGTATATGGAAAAACCTCTTATATAAAGAAGTAAGGAGTACTTTAACCACTACTAATCCTAATATAAAGATAGTATGATATCTTAATTAACTTTATAGTTGACTTGCCTAGCAGTAATAGGTTTATAAATATTATAGTAGTAGTTAACCATCTTATAAAAATACAATATATAATTCCTATAGACTTAATTAATATAATATTAGTAGCCGAATATTTTATTAAGCATGTCTTTAAGCTACACAGACTTTCTAATACAATAATATCCAACTATAAAAGCTAGTTCGTTTTAGACTTTTAGCAAGCTCTATTTAAATAATTAAGCATTTAAATATAACTCTTAACTGCATTTTATTTAGAGATAGATGGCTAAACTAAAATTGCAAATGTGATTATGGAACAATACTTATAAATATACTACTCCTACCTATAAAACGACTGGGAAAAACGGCTACCTTTAGCTAAGTTTACTATAAATAACATAATAAACGTATTAATAGGTATAATGCTATTCTATATAACCTACGGATAAGACCCTTAACTTGGATTTAAACCATAACCTAAAATTAATATAATAGGACCTATAATTAAACGAGTTTAGTTAATTAACGTATATAACTTTGCTAATTAAATAAAGCAGTTAATGGAACTATTACAAAGTAAATTAATGTACGCTTAAATGTTATAGGAATGGCATATAAACAAAGAACGAGCTCCTGCATAGGACTTTAAAAAAGGTAATATGGCTTACCTAAATACACAAAATATAAAGACTTAATAGCCTTTAAAAAAACTTAATTAGAAGTTCGCGGGCCTATACTAAATTAAGAAGAAACTAAGCCCATATACCTATAAGCTTAAACTACTAACTAAAATAAAAATATACCTGACGTTTTATATAAGCTTACTATAACCTTTAAGAGATAATCCTATAATTTATAAAGTGCCACTACTACCTCCCGTAATTGTTAATAACGGTAACAATTCTTACTTTATTAACTTAATTAATAATATGCGATGGAAAATATAATCTAAACGATTTAAACTTCTTATTAAGTGGGAAGGATATAAAATATAAACTTAGAAAACCTATAACTAAATTAAGGCTAACGCGCCTTCCTTAGTAAAAGAATTCCATAAAAACTATCCTTCGCGGCCTACTCTAGCTAGATGGACACGACATAAAGGCAAATAACTACCACCTAATATAAATACATGAAACATAATAGCAGGAAACTTAAAATTAAAAAGAACTTAAAATATATTATAATATTTGTAAAACGATTACGTAACATATAAGATATTAAGGAACTTTAACCGCCAGTTAAAGTTATCTGATTGGTTAGATTTGCCTTGCCAAAAACACCACCTAACATAAATACACAAAACGTGATAATATGAAAACATAATAAGTTATATAAGTCTTAACTAAATTAAATTGTTTTTAGACCTTCGGCTAAAAAGGGGGGGGGGGGGATACTATAATAGGACTAGCCCAGTTATAGTAGGAATATCTTGGTGAAACACTCAATAAATAAATTCTGACGCTTTAACCAAATTCTACTGAATTCTGCTAAATTAATTAAATACTACTAAAGTCTGTTAAAGACCGCGTACGTATATACGCACGCATCGACCACCAAGACCCCTAAGTATTTAATTATATGATTCTCTTATTATTCTTTTCCCTTCTTTACGCAACGTCTTGTACTCTGCAAGAGCTATATACCCATAGATTTAGATAGAATTTATATTGTTCCTTCGAATCTTCCCCAAAGCCTCTTCGCGCCCTTACATAGAGCTAGGTAAAGATTAGGGATGGTAACTAGAGGATTAGTATAGTAAACGGCTACTAGTATTAGCCGTTTATAGATTCTTTTAAAAAGGGACGGAGCGGTAGCTAGAGATATAAGTGTTACTTCCACACTTAAAATAGAGGCCGTGTTTAATATATTGCTCTTATTTAGCAGATCCTTTTAGGGTATAGAAAAGGGTCCTAGTATTAATATCTATAGCGTCTAAGTCCTTACGGGTCTTAGGCGGTTAGGGGGTAGAGTATTAAGGTATATATTTTAGGGCAAGGCATAGTAAGTCGTTATATAGGCCATTAATAACATTAGCGCAGGTAGTAACAGTACCTAGCAGTTTAACTCCTATAAGAGACGCTTTTAATTTAGGGTTTAGAAATTCTACTAGGCGATTAATTAAGGCGGATTCGTTCTATCTAGTCTCCTTAGTATAGTGGTGAAAATTAGTAAAGTATAATAAGAAGTTCTTAGAACCCTATATTATCTTATTTAATTTCCTTTATAATATAGCAACCTAGTTAGGGTCGCTATAAAATACTTCTAGTATAGTAACTAGTTCCTTTACTGTACTTAGTTAGAACGGGTATATAATATCTACAGCATCTTTTTTAAGGCGGCTTATAGTATAACAAAGTTAACTATTAGGGGTAGGGTAGCGATTAATATTACCGCTTAGCTTATTCTAAAGTTAGTTAAAAAAAGAGCGTAGCTTACTCCTCTTACTAAAATAGGTAGGAGGATTAGGGAGGCGTTTAGATAACTTTTTTTAGGGGCACTAACTAGTAAATTTAGGGTTAAGGAGTTAGTTTTAAATGTGTTCTTCTTATTCAGTGTTTATAGGTTAATACCAGTAGAGACAGATAGGGGCGATAGTACAGTAGATAGTAGGTTATAACAAATCTCTTTAACTTCCTTTCTTAGGGATTGGATTATATTATAATACTAAGCTTTTTATTAGGCAAGAGCATCCATAAAAGCCTCTTAGAGACTTCTTATTTGTTCAGTAAATAGGGCGCATAGGTTATTTATAGATAAGGGGGTTTTTAGGTTGTTCTGTATATTAGTTAAAATAGGACGGAGTATATAGTTTAACATAATATAGTGTTATAGAGTAAGTATAAGCGACAATAATATATGGCAAAGTAGATATTATTAAGCCATGTATATAAACTGTATGATAAAGTTAAGACGTTATATAAGGAGAGAAGGTAAGGAAACGAGAAGAAAGGGTATATATTGTTAGTTTGGTTGCTTAGTTAATATATATATAAAGCGGAATAGGATTCAAGGAGCGGTCCTAGCAGAACTTAGCAGAATTTAGTAAACTTTGGCAGAATATAGCAGAATGCGGTAGACTGCCGTTAGATTGCTATAGATTACTAGCAAATTGCTATCAGGTTACTGTCTCGCGGTCAGTCTCTTTTTACTGCGTCAGTAAAAACAGGTAGATGTATATAAGGTGTTATAGAGGTGTCCCGTGACACCTATTTACATTTTTACTAAAGCGTAGTGTATTAATTTACTATATATTAAGGGTTTACTATTAAAGCCTTATAGGCCTTAGGGCTTATTAAGTTTCTTTAAATTTAGGCATTAAGTTTTTATATAGTTTATATTAATAAAGCCTATACTAGTAGCTTCGCTATCTATTAGGATTTATACTTCCTTCTATTTTTTAAGTATTTAAATTTTACCAAATATATTAAGGGAATTATATTATATATTAGCGCTAAAAGAGTCTAAATACTTATACTTTTCCACTTTTTATCCTAAGGCGTAGCTTAGCCCTAAGATAATTTGTTTTCTAAGTTAACTAAAGGTAAGATACTTTATAGTAACTAAGTATAATTTAAGGATTAGGAGGAACTATAGCGGACCTTTTTAAAAGGGTAGGTTCTATAATTTCTTTAAATATATCCCTTTTTACCACATTTAAAGCATTCTCTATTTATAGCTTAAGTTCTTTATTTATTGGTTTCTAAGGGTATATAGAATTAAGCAGCATTAAGGTCTATAGGGTTATATATAGGGATTTTAGGTTTTAGAGATAAATCGCGCTTTAAGGTATATACTAGTTTTATAGAGTTCTAAATATAAAGTATAGTTAACTTTAGAAAATAAGTCTATTTGTTATATTAAAGGTCCTCGTTAATTTATTAATATATTATAGCAAATTTAGATTGGTCTTTTAGTAGTTCTCTACCTACTAATTAGGCTCTAATCTTATCTAAATAGCTTATTAAAGGGCAGTAACTCTAGCGGCTTTATTCTAATTTAATTTGCTAATAAGGCCTAAAAAATCTAAAAAGAAGCTAGTAAAGTCTTAGTTCCATTATTATAGGCTTTTAAGTTTAGTAATAGCTATATATTTACAGCTGGCATTATTATATATTTATTCTAATAGGGAGATAAAGATTTTAAATTAATAAAGGTGCTATTATAGAAGAATATATTTATAGTTTATATAGTATCTTTACTTAAATAAGATATTCTATAGCTAACTTTACTAGCTTTAATAGGGTATTAGGTATAGTTTATTAAAAGTTTAAGATAAAGCTTAGTTATAAAGGAATATAAATTATTTTTATTTTTATTAAATATTAAAGGGTTAGAAAGTTTTTTAATTTTTATAATAGATACTAGGTTTATTATATATATAGGTTAAGCTATTATTACTAGTTTAATATTTATATTTAATGGGCTAGGTTTAGATATGGTTATTTTAATCTTATTTATTATTATTATTTATTGCTTAACGTCCGATTCGGATCCCTATTAGGCCTACGCGGACTACTCCTTATATACGTGTGGGGAGAAAGCTCTGTTTAAGAAAACCCCGTAATCCGTCTCCCCACCTTTAGGGACTCGCCTATAGGTCGCCTGCGAGTCGCCTGTGGTGCTCTTCAACCTTACTTTTTAATCTCCTTAGGAACCACTGCTGCCGTAACAAGCCTACGGACGCGCTAGTATTATGCACTTTTTATAGGTATTATTATTAGGGTCTCTAATATAAGTGCCTTAATATTGCGGAGTTCTTTATAAAGTGCTTCTATTAATTGCTAATATTAGGCTTTTAGTGCAGCCTACTATTAAGCTAAGGCATCTATAAAGGATTTTTATATTATAATTAACTATTCCCTAACTAGGGATATAATACTTATAGTTATTAAAAGGGATTTAGGTTTATTTACTATTTTTAATAGTAGTTATTTTAATATAATATAGTATTAGGGCGTAAAGAGGCTTTAGGGAAGATTTAAAGGTATATAGCTCTTATAGAAAATATAATATTATATAAAAAAGAGAAAGGAATAATAAGAGAATTATATAATTAAATAGTTAGGGGTCTTAATATTTAATGCATATATATATATACGCGGTCTTTAATAGACTTTAGTATTATAGTACTAGTAGAAAATAGTAGAAAATAGTGGATAATTATAAATAGTTATAGACAGTTTTAGATAGTTATTTATTAAGTATTTTACTAAGACATTCCTACTATAACTAGGCTAGTCCCGTTATAATAACTTATCTTACCAATCCCTAAATTTCTTAAATAATATACTCCTCTTAAAGTCTTAATACTAAGCCTATAGCTCTATTATGTCCCTAAGTTATTCCCTTATAGAATTCCTTAATAAACTCCTTTATAATTATCCTTAGCATAGATATAGCTTCTTAGTACTTATATTACTCTAAGTCTAGATCCTTACTCTATATATCTTAGATTTTTTATAACTATTTATATTACGGCACTGGCAAATTACCATTAGATTGCCGCAAACTGCTATTACGTAATGGCAAGTTGCGGCAAGTTGCCATTACGTGACTAGAAGATTATATATAACTTTAAGCGGTGCTTCCGTTCTTCTTATTTCCTTTCTTTAGCTTTGGATCCTTGTTTATAGACAATATAATTATACAGGCTTGCGCGACCCTCTTGCTGTACTCGTGCCTTAATTAACTAAGTCGCTAATATTATCTAAAGCTCGTTACTACACTTCTTTCCTAAGAAGGAACTTAAATATATCTATAAGGCTATAAATAGAACAAGGACACAGAATAGGACCCTAAGGACATTACTAGGACCATAAGGACAGGACAAACCCTTAAGAACTAAAAGAATATAAACAGAACACAAAACCTAAGAATAGGATATGCATAGACCAAAACCCCCTAGGAAATAAATAAATACTAGAAATTACCTAATACCCCTACCACTATGCCAAGAAATACAGCAGCTAGCAAAGCCGCTATAGGACCTATAAATACCTCTAATAGTAAAACAGTTACTATCCTAACCCCCTAGGAAGAGCTCGCAGCAGCTAATGCCGAAATTAAACGGCTTTAAGAGCTGCTTAAAACCAGAGACACCCCTATACCTAGCAAGGAGTTATTAGACACCTAGAGACTTGCTATAGTCCTTAAGGTCCTAGCCCAACGTACAGCATTAGCATTATTATAGTCCGTAAAGGTTACGGACCCCCTACTGCTTACAGATAGAACTAACCCTATATTTAATAATTGGAAGCTTTAATTATAAGATAAGCTTAAAGTTAATATAGACCACTTCCCTACTACCCGAGCTAAAATGGCCTATATCTTTGGCTGCACTAGCGGGGACGCATAGATATATTTATATCCGCAATATACCTAGGACTTGGCAGACTCCTTCCTCTCTAGAGAAGAGATAATTAATTACCTATCTTCTATTTATAAGGACCCCTTTAAGATATAAAACGCCCGCCTTAACTATAAAGCCCTTAATATAAAAATAATAGAGACCTTCTTAGTCTTTTAGACTCGCTTTCTACACCTAGCTAGATAGGCTTAAACCTCCTAAGAAGATTTAATGCTAGGCCTCTTTAATAAGCTTACCCTAGACCTATAGCACGCTATACTACTAGTTTATGCTACTATATAGACACTAAAGGAACTTATAAACTAGTGCCTAGCTATTAACTAGGGCCTTTACTAAATTAAGGTATATACCAAGAGGTATAAGACTAGAAGCTCTGCCAACTAGAATATAAGTATTATAAGAACAGGCCATAGCGCCCTAGTAATGTGGGAGGGTACAACCTCTCTTAGACAGGAAGTCACGGTATAGTCAGTCAGTCAGTCAGTTATAATCAACTAGTAGAAAATCAGTTAGTAAAAAAGAAAGAAAAGAGTGTATTAAAGGAAAAGTGTATATCTATTAGTCCTCCCTAAGTTGTTAAAAGACTTTTAGGGCTCTAGACTAATCTATATAAAATATATAGAAGGCCTAGGTTCTTCTAAAGCTACGCCCAATTTAGATATTAAATCCAGGGGGCTAAATTACACTACTATATACCTCCCCCACCTAAGTTATTGTCCCCTAACGACTTCCAAAACCTTATATTCCTGCCTATCTTTAAAATAGAGGTACAGTAGGTAACCATATACGCTCCTTCCCCCTACTATAAACCCAAGATGGTAAGTAAAGAGACTCCGTTCTAGTTAAATAAGACTACTCTTGTCTACCTGGCTAGGCAGTATAAGCAGCATCAGACTAACGGCTCTTAGATAACATGGCTCTCTTATATCCTTCCATTTGCTCATTTCTGTCCCACAATTTCTTAGGCAACTCTGTATAACTCTATCCTTTTGCAACAACAGGAGGCACAATACTTAGTTCTACTACAATAGTTAAAGGATTAATTCCACGGTTAATACAGTAGAAGTATAAGTGGCTATTAAAACGCTCTATTTTAGTTGTATGTATAAGCTGGAATGTATTCTTGTAGTTCTTAACAGCCCTAAGACGGTAGGAATGCATCTATTTCCCTACTTTGTTTCTATTGCCAGTAAGAAGAAGGTTATAATCTTAAATTACCGCAGGAGAATCCCATCGTTGTCTACTAAGAAGGGCGTTAGATAAGGTACTAGCAGCAGTAAGCTTAACTACAGCAGGGAAGCGGTATAGGATTGCGTCGTAAAGATTAGCATGTTTAGATAGCGTGTGAGGCGGCGCTTTTAAGTCTGGGTAAGCATCTGCTAGCTCTACCCAGGTTCCTCCTTCCGTGACCTTAAGGTTATTATAATTGTCTCAAATACTAATAAACTATAGTAGCATTGTTCGTTAGGTCCTAGTTAAAGGTCCTTTTACTCTATAAGAAAGGTGAGGTATAGTTATGCGTATATCTCCTTTCTTACACAGCTAAGCCACCTAGTCGGTCGCATACTTTTCTATATCCTTAGTGGTCCAGTCTTAATTAGAGATCTTATATACAAATCTATCACCCTTGGTCGATCCTTATGTTTTAAGATCTGCTTACTACAATTCTAAGTGATAATATATACTAGGTAGGATAATTATGCAGTTGTCCTTAGTTTTATTATCTAGAGAAACGCTCCCTTAGATTATATTAGCGCTATATCTACTCTCCAGGAGAGAGGGAATATTAACGTTAATATAGTGGAAAGCTGTAGAGTCTCCCTTAACCGCGAATTTTGTATAATAAGGGTAGGAAATAAGTTGCCACTAGTTATTAGGCCTAAGAGCGTAATAGAGACAGTAGTACTAAGGATCTTATCTTATTAGCTGCTGGTAGAGACCATAGACCATTATTCTTAACTAGCTGTAATTTAGCCGTCCATTAATTAGACGCTGGTAATAACGGTATATATATATTTCTTTATTGATTATTATTAAAATACTAGAATCCTACTACTATCTAAATACGTTTAAAACTATGGATCCGTCTTGCTGCTATATATCTTAGTTATCTAGCGACAGCATCTAATTAAGCAAAGCCCCTCTGTTGTAGGAAAACCTTAGTGCTAAATTATAAATAAACTTGTATAGTCCTAAGGAGTTGGATAGAACTAGAGGTCTATAAGCTTTTTTAAACTAGGAGTACGTGGTAGGATCTATCTTTATAGTGCTAAGGTAATTGCAAGCGTGGTATATTAAACGGAGTCTATAATATAGTGCGGCATAGTTTAGACCCTTTATTACTAAACCTATACGTCCTTTTATAGCTTGTATATGCATCTAGCAGACCTTACATATCTCTAGATTAGAACTGGCCGCCCTATACTAACTGCGCAAGAGCTTTATAACCTTAGTTAGTTTAATTTTAGTAATTTAGTTTAGGAACGCTTTAAGATAAGCTAGCACATTATCCCTATAGTTATACCCTTGTTTTAAACGGAGTATTGCTATAGCATTTATAGTCTCCTTAATATACTCCTTATTATCTCCCAGCTTAATGACGTTTTTATTAAATATTGACTCTACTCCTAGCCCTCCTACTTCTAGGTAAGCAACTATTAGCCCTCTCCTTAGATTCCTTTTTAAAGAGGATATTAACAGCTATAGGGGCGATCCGGTAGGCGTTCTAGCTGCAAGAATACTTTTATTTATAGAAGACAAAGGCAAGTTAACTAATATAGGTAATCCTTATTAAGACGGGCTTGGTATAATACTAACGCCTCCCCCTTAAATAGGTGTTAATGGCTAAAAGGCTAATAGATTTATTATATTAGAAGCATATTAAGAATATATTTATAGTATAAGAGCTAAGCTCTCTCCTACTTACCTAATTTTAATATTAGTGACCTCTAGTCCTATAGTAGTTAATCTCCCACTTCTTAGCAGCAGGTCTTTATTTGGAATAAGGAAGCCCATTAGGTGTCTCCCTAAACTATGCTTATTTACTACCTAGTCTAATATTGCCCTTCCTAACTTTATAGGCGCGATGTAAGAGTATATATATTAGGTCCCGCCGCGCTTGCGACAAGTTCGCAAGCACTCTCAGTCTTTTTGGCCGTATGGCGACTTGGAGGCGGGCCACGTTACACGCGAGCGCAAAATCGGCAGGTTATAGTTAAGTAGTAGTCTTAATGCCACGTCCTGGGTAATTAAGTCTCTTAATTAGCGCTTTATTAACTCTTGCTATAACTTTAGGGAGTAAATAGACCGTAAGCTTTTAGATAGCAGAGAGGAAGTTATAAGAGATTACGTGTTTAAGCGGTCTGTTAAGGACATCTTGTCCTTAGGCCTTTAGATAGTCTCTCTAGCTGTCACGGAACGGGGGCAATGGCTACAAAGCGTATGTATTCGGGGAGTCTACAAGACGTTGCGCGATCGATCATAAGGGTTGAGGGCGTAAGGAGGTGATATACCCTCGCGTAGCTGATATAAGCTGTACGTAAGGTGTACGCGAGAGCACGGGGTTCTCCTATGGAGGCCCCTACGGTTGGGTTCTGTGATACTACCCCCCCTCCTATTAAGGCGGAGCTTTGGCGACGCTGTGGTTGCTATATATATATAGGGGGAAATGCTTAGGGTATCTAGAAGAAGAAATATTATTATAGGTATGATGGGCTTGTACAGGTGCTTCTAACTTAAAGCTTGTAGGTTGCTACTATATAAAGGTACTAGGCTATAGAGGGGAAGGAGGCTGTTAGGGACTTAGTAAGGTATAAGGGTGTCGCTAAGGCGCTAGTAGTAAGTGAGCCAATAGCGATTTTCTATCCCGGGGATAGAAAATCCTAATTAGCTGGCTTCTCCTTAGTGTCTAGAATCTAACTAATTAGACAACTTTAACTAGTGGTTAAAGTTCCTTAATATCTTATTAGAGTAGTTACGTAACAGTAATATATAACAATTTAGCTGTAACGGCTCCTATAGGGGATTAGGTACAAAATCTCTGCTTAGGCCTAGTTTCTGTGGGTTTGCATAGTAGAAATTGCTAATTAGATCTTTTACGGTTTTAAAATCTTCCTATAGTTACCATTCCGGCTAATCTATATTAAATCCTATATAGGTAGCTTTATAGTAGAGCCACCGTCCTCTACCTTTGCTAAAGTATTTAGAGTTAATAATTTGTTTAACGGTCTACTCCTTATAGTTCTTGTCTTCGTTCTTATCTTGGATTAGTACTAGTAGGGGTTTAGGCTGTGTTTGTTCTAGTAGAGGGTTAGGCTAGTAAAGGTATAGTAGCTATAGGTAGAATATAGGCCATATCCTATAGGTAGCTAAGGCAGGTGGGAGTTCTAGTTTGTATATAGCTCCTCTGTTAATAACTTATTTAATCTAGTAGGGGCTAAGGTTCTTATAATTAAGTGACTTTATAGGTCTCTATATGGAGATATTATGTGCATTTAACTATACCCAGTTGCTAACACGCATTTTAGGTGGTGGTGTTCTATAGTAGTTAGTAAAGTAAGCTTATTTTACTTAGGCCTAGGCCATCTCTCCTTTATAGTAGTTAAGTAGGTCTTTTATATAGTCTGTATATTAATTGGTAAGTAGTATCTTAAGGCGTTTTCTATATAGCAGTTTCTTATTAATAGGCTCTGGTGGCTCTATATTAGATTATAGGTAATATTCTTTATTTGCGAAGAATGGGGTAAGTCCTATAGTGGCTAAGATATAGTTATTTACTGTAAATTTACCTAGCGGAAGGTGGTTTACCCAGTTATTTTAATTATAGGCAACTACCTATTATAAGTACGCCTTTATACTAGTATTAGCGTTTTCTAGTTATCCTACAGTTTTATAGTAAAAGGATATAGATATCTTAATAGAGATACTAAGGCGTTAGCAGATCCGCCTCTATACGTTAAAGTTAAATTATGTGCCTTGGTTAGATATAATAGAGTTAGGTAACCTATATAGTTAGTAGACTTTATAAAGGAAGGTATTGGTAATATTGCTTACAGCTACGCCTTTAGTTAGGATATAGTGGCATTCTTTTATAAGTTAGTATATTATTATAAGGATGTTTTTATAGGGTTGGCTATATTATTTATAAGGTAGTAGGTTAATAATAAAATCTATAGCGATATCTGCCTATTATTGTATAGGTACTAGTAGAGGGTATAGTAGTCCTTGGTACTTTATATAAAATACTTTAGCACGTTTATAGCTATAGTAGGCACTTATAAAGCGTTTAACTAAGTCTATTATTTTAGGCCAGAAGTAGTATCAGCTAAGGAGCTTATAGGTTCCTTCTTTGCCTGAGTAGCCACTTAATTAGAGGTTATAGGCCATTTAGATTAGTTGCCGTTATAGGTCTTCTAAGTTAGGGATAAATAGATAGCCTTTATAATAGAGCCTGTTCTCTTTTACTTTTAAGGCTGCTATATTAATCTAGCCTAAGCTTTAGAGGTTAGTAGGTAGTGTATAGGTGCTGGCGATCCTTGCGGCAATTAGTTAATATAGTAATAGGTTAATAGAGGTGTTATATACTGCGGTAATAAGTTTGTTAATTTTAGGGGGTAACTCTAGTTCTATAGTATAAAGCTAAGGGGTGGTTAGTTTTGTCTTAAGTAGTATACCTAGGGCTAAGTTTTATGCTTTTGGGATTATTTATTATTAGAATTAATTATAAAGGTTATCTTCTAACTAAGGAAGGTCTTACAAATAGTATATTAGGCTATTAGGCTTAGTACCTTATACTCCTAGCCTATATACAATTTTAAAGTTAAAACTAGAGAGGAACTCGTTCTAACGTGCTTAGCGTTGGTTTAGTTATTTTATAGTTATAAAGTACTTAAGGTTGCGATAATCTATAAGAACCTTAGTTGGCTAGTTAGGTTCTACTAAGGAAAGTTCTAGTTAGAATTCCTTAAACGCTTATATAATTGTGAGGAGTTCCTTATTATAGATCTTATAGTTATATTCTTATAGTATAAGCTTAGATAAGTAGAATGCAACTAGGTAGAGAAGACCGTTATTACCTATCTAGGAGAGGACGCCCGCGTTAATATAGTTTAAGGAGTTAGTCTTAAGATAGAGTTGTTATCCTAGTATAAAGTAAGCTAGGATAGGTACTTTAGTAAATGTATTTTTTAAGTCTTAGAACGCCTTTTTGCATTTAAGCGTTTAGATAAAATATAGATATATTTTTCTTCCTTTTACAGAAAGGCCCTTTATTTATATTATTGCTATAAGTGGTGCTATAATACCTAAGAAGTTATATATAAATTTTTAATAAAAGTTGGTAAAACTAAGGAAGGCTTATACGTCCTTAATATAAGTAGGGGTTTGCTATCTGGTAATTATGCATACTTTTTTAGGGTCCATATGGACACCTTTAGTAGTAATAATTAGTCTAAGGTATTTTACTTCTATAACTAGGAATTCGCACTTCTTTAAATTAATATAAAGTCCTATGTCTCTAAGGCGCTATAGGACCTTTTAAACGTGCTTAGTATACTTAAAAGGGTCGTTGTTATAAATAAGTATATTATCTAGGTACGCGGAGCAGAATTTGTTAAAGTAGTCCCATAAGGCATTATTAATATAGCTTTAGAAGCTGCCTAGGCCATTACATACGCTAAAAGGTATAATGGTGTATTTAAATTGGCCGAAGCATAATATAAATGCGGTTTTCTATTTATTACCTTCCTATATTTAGAGGCGGTTAAAGGCGGCAATAATATTGAGCTTAGTATAGATTTTAGCTTAGCTAAGCCGTTTAAGGGTCTCGCGTATAAGTGGTATAGGGTATTAGTTCTTAATTATAATAGCGTTAAGTCCTCTATAGTTAATACAGAATTAAATACCTCCTTTTGGCTTTTTAGTAAGGAGGATAGGGGCGGCTACTAGGAATATATTAAGATAAATAAACCCTTTGTTAAGGTGCTTGTTGATATACTTTTTAATAACTAAAAATTTGTCTTTTAATATTAGGTAGGATCTCTTATAGGGCAGCGTTTTTCCTTATTTAATATTAATAGCATGGTTATTAGGTTAATGTGGGGGGAGTATATTTACGCTCTTTTATAAGCATACGTTAATAAAGTTATAGTATTTTTTAGGGAGGAGTTTACGGAGTTCCTTATTAGTAAGTCCTTTTTTAAGCTTTATAAACTTCTTAACGTCTAAGGGTAAAAGTCCATAGAGTTTTATAGGGGCATTATTTTCTAGGAGGTTAACTATATCTATTTTATTACTATAGAGGACGTGGTTTTAATCTTTATTAAGCTTATATAGTTATAATTAGGAGGCTGCGGCAATAGTCCAGCCTTTTCTACGTACTATACGGTAGAAGGCCGCGGCGCTTATATAGTGGCAGTTGGTTATAGGTGGGTAATAAGGGTTTCCTTAGGTTGATATCCTAGGGAGTAGATAGAGGTGGCTAGGCTATACCCTAGGCAAGTCTCTCTATAGTATTTAGAGTTAAAGGTTACTTCTCTCTTTTGCTAGTTAATGGCAGAGTTGTGTTATTTAAGCTAGTTTATTCTAAGGATAATAGGGTAGTTTATAAGTGGTATAATATAGGCCTAGAGCTCCTCCTAGTGTCCATTTATATTTAGGTAGAGTTATGCTATATAGGTAATCTTTTATGCAGTACAACTACTGTTAGTGAGTTGTAGGGCGTAGGCTTTAGTAAGGGGTAAGGTAGATAGGTTATAAGTGCGTATAAATTAAGTATCTATAAATTTATTAGTAGCTCCGCAGTTAATTATAAAATAGGTTTTATATTATTTCTTAGCAGTAGTTCCCTCTATAGGTAAAACTATTTGCTTCTATCCTTTTATTCTTACTAAGCTATCTATTAAGCAGGCCAATATATAGATCCCTTTATTATTAGAGTGTCCTAACTTGCAACTTAGGGTTAGGACTTTATATTTTCCACTTCCGCGTCTAATTCTATTACTATTACTGCATCTTTATCTTATGCGGTAGCGGCGTATAGCAATATATTTGATGTCTAGGGTATAGGGTTAGGTATTTAATAGTAGCTACTAAACCTAGCTATTAGGCAGTTTGGGCTATAGCTATAACAGCCTTTTTAATGGCATTTATAGCAACGCCTTAGCTTCTAGAGTAGCTTCTTTAGGAAGGCTAGTATAGAGAGGTTGATATTAGGACTAGTAGTATTACTTAGGGTAGTAGGCATTGGTGGTTTAATAGGTCCGGAGGGCTTCTATAGGGAGGTCTTTAGGTAGGGGTTTACAGTAGTAATCTGGTTTAGCCATTATTTAATCTTCTATAGGGCTGCTACCATATTATAAATATTATTATAGTTATGGCTAGCGGCTGCGTAACTAAGGCAATAAGTAACTTTTTTAAGAAGATCTTCCTGGTCTTTAGCATTATCTTAGGTAAAAACTCTAGTGTATTCCTGGAATTTAATATAGAACTTATTAAATAATTTAGTAGGACTTATCTTTAGGGTATGTAGTTTAGCTTAACTAGTGGCTACTAGGTTATAGTCGCGGTATATTTAGTTAAGGTTATTAAGGACTTTTTAGTAGGACTACTATTTCTAGGGACTACTAGTCTCCTATTAAGCAAAAAGCCTATTAAATAGGATGCCCTTTATTTATCTAATAATGTAGCTAATCTTAGTATCTTCTATGGGGAAAAGGCAGGCGCTCTAGGTTAGTTTTTTGCGGGTTTATATCTTCTAGTAGCTATATTCCTTATAGTTACCCTTAAAGATTAGGGGATTAAAGTAGCGTGTATTAGACCCTATAGTGGTAGTTTAGGTTTAATTATTATAGCTTTTATTATTGCCGCTACTATAGTAGGGGTTCCTATTAGGTAAAGCTACTTAGCACTAACCTTCTGTTAAGCGTTAAATAGGTAAGGTTGCCAGGGGCATAGAGACTTAGGTAGCGTTATATACAGTAAAGAGGTGTCTGGTATTGTTATAAATGTGCTTATTAAGCTAGGATTGTAGGTATTTAATTATACCCTCTTTTTTAGTAACTGTAGCAATAAGTATAATCTCGGCCTTCTTTAATTGTTAGATATTGCGTTTAGACACACAGAGGTTATCTTTAATCTCTTAGCATATATTATTAGTAAGCGCCTTATAAGCTTGTAGGTCTTAGATAATATTATAATCTTAAGTAGTACGTATCTCAGCTTGTATAAGCTTTAGATAGTAGTTCTATAAAAGGCGGTAGTATTTATTGGGTTCTTATACTACCATTTTTATAAATATCTTGGCGTCTTGTATCTTAATCTTAATAGGTAGTAGCCCTTTAGCTTATTTATCTGTGGTTATATAGTTAATAAAGGATAAGACATTGTTAATATCCCCCTTATAGTTATTGTAGTCTTTTAAGCCACTAGGCTTCCCTTTAGGAGTTAAGGCTAGGGCTAATAAATTAAATCCTCCTAGGATTGATTGGTGTTATAGTTTTAATATAGGTATTAGGTTGTTCTTTAAGTTTAATATAGTAGCTAGTAAGGAATTTTATTTTACTATTATTAATTCTTTAGAAGTATAAAGTAAGGTAACTTATAGACACGCTGCTTCTAGCAGTATCTGCGGTATCATAGAGACGTAGAATTGGTTGTAGGCTAAGCGTTAGTAAAGAAAAAGGCACAACGTAATGTTATAGAATGGGGGCAATGGCTACAAAGCGTATATATTTAGGGAGTCTACAAGACGTTGCGCGATCGATCATAAGGGTCAAGGGCGTAAGGAGGTGATATACCCTCGCGTAGCTGACATAAGCTGTACGCGAGGTGTACGCGAGAGCACGGGGTTCTCCTATGGAGGCCCCTGCGGTCGGGTTCCGTGACACTAGCCTTATTATACCGGTTCCTCTAATCTTTAACCATCTTACTAACGTTAGAGATATTCCTAAAAATTAATATAAACGCGTCCTTTCCTAGAGATGCTTGTAGTCCGCTATTATTGTTAATAAAACTACCTACTATACTAGCAGCATCTGCGTAGTTCTCCTAAGAGAGCAAGATTTTATTATAGATTTGGATAAGTACTATACAACGCCAATTAACTGCGAAGCCTCTAACCTCTACAAGGACGTTACTAATCTATTATTTAGCTCCTTTATATAGTACCAGCGGTCTACTTAAGGAAGATATAGTAAGTGTGCTGTTATTGGTTCTGTTCAGTCTATACTTTAATTAATTATAACTGTCTTTAAGGTCTATTAAGGGTGAAAAGGTGAAGTTCTTAATAGGGTTTTCTAATCTAAATAGTTTACTAAATATAGGTAGCGGTATAGAGTTCTGCTAGCTCTAATTATTAAATAGATTAATTATGATTTTCTATGCCTAGCATAGAAAATCGCTATTGGCTTAATAAAGGTGGTAAGTGGAACTAATATTTTTGCAGTAAACGAACCTAGCTAGTTGCGTATAAACATTCTTCTGCCCTTACCTTACTGTTAATATACATTAGATTTCTGTAATAAAAAAAGCAAATAAAAAAGCGTAATAGAAAGAGCTTTAGGAAATATGGCGAATAAATAGATTGTATAGCTATTATCTACGTCCCCTCCCCCACCTAAGAACTTGACTGTCCCCTAGTTAAACGTTTTATACTTAGTTCTATTAAACAATATTTTTAGAACGTGCACTTCTTAAAATACGCGGCGTTGCAGTATTAGTGGATTTTGTATAACACCGTCCTTAGGCTTAGGCTCTACTGCCATTTCTTATAGTATAGTTCCGCCTAACTAATTAAGCTGGTCCTCCTAGCGGACTTTAGATACCTATTATTAGTAGAACTTCTTTAATCTATTTCCTAAAGTTTAGTCGCGGAACGGCGTGCTATTAAGATCCTTAACTAAGTACCATCCTTTATATAGGTGACTTTTACGTACGCGGAATAGGCCTAGCCATTTTAGATCTAACTTACAACTACTAGAATAATTTTACTTAAGCTGCGTGTTATAAAGCATAATTATATCTCCGACCTTAAATCCGTCCTAATAAATAAGATAGGTATTATTAAAATACTCCTTATTTACTGCTCTCAGCTATCTTATACGCGTGGTAGCCTCTTATATATCTGCACTTCTTTAGTTAAACTGCTTTACGCGAAGCGCTAGTAGCTCTATAGTGGTTTGGACTGTTTCCTAAGGCAATATTTGCTAGGTAGGTATATAGAGTTTAATAGAAAGGATATACTTATATCCATATATAACTCTTACTAGCGTTATTCCCGTAAACTGCTTAATAGTTATTCTATCTACCCATAAGACTATATAAAGATTGTCTAGCTATAAGCTATCTATCTTCGCCAAAGCGTCTATTATAGGCTTGTGGCCCTACTCTATTAAACCTTGCCCCTATAGGTAATATACGGAAGCTATAACCCTTTTAATATTATAGAGCTCTACAAGCATAGCAGTAATATTAGCATTCTCTCCTCTACTATCTATAGAGAGCTGTCTAAACACTCCCTATTAGCAGATAACATCTTTATAGAGAAACTTTGCTATACTTTATATATTTTTCTTTTAAAGGGCCCGAGCTTCTACCTATCTAGATATATATTCTTAAGTAATAGCTAGGTACCAAAATCTAAGATAGTTTAGTAGTATAAACGTGATATCCACCATTACTTGTTGCTATAAGGTAGACTCCTATATAGGGTATATTACTTCTTCTTCCTATCCTAACTGTTATTCCTAGCATTATAGGCATAACTTAATATGCTATAATATCTAATCCTATAGTCCTGGCTACTAATATTGATTTAAAACCCTCTACTACGTTCCCTTCTATCTGTGATGTTCACTCTAGTTATAAGGGCTCTTAATAATTTCTTGCTAAGTAGTCTTGTTATTAACTACCCTCCGTATTAGTATGTTCTTAGACTAATGGCGGAAGAGCTATTAATTACTGTAATGGGACAAGCCTAGTTACAGTAGAAATGTCTTAGTGAAACACTTAACAGATAAATTTTAACGCTTTAATTAAATTCTGCCAAATTCTGCTAAAATTAATTAAATTCCGCTAAATTCCGCTAACTTAATTAAATTTCACCAAGTTCTACTAACGTAATGGAATTTGGTTAAACCCTGTTAAAATCCGCGTAGGCTTATACCCACGCGTCTACTGCCAAGACCCTAAATATTTAGTTACACATTTCCTATATTCCTTTCTCTTCTTTATGCAACATTTTATACTCTATAAGAGCTATATACCCTTAGATTTAGATAGAATTTATATTATTCCTTTAAATCTTCCCTAAAGCCTCTTCGCGCCCTCACAATTACGTACTAGAAACTTTAGCGTATACTATTTAAACTTTTTAAATTCCTTAGTATTTATTTCTTTTGGATATTATAAGGTTACTAGCTATTTCGCAATCTTCTAAGATTCTTCTAAATATAAGTTGTTTAGTAGTAGATCTGCTTCCATTTTAAGGCACTTAGCTTATAGTTAATAAACTCTTTAATATCCTTAGTTGGCTTATTAGGTTATTTACTATTAGGTGGCCGTTATAAAAGCCCATTAGCTAGGCTATTCTTCTTCCCTAGCACGTGTCTAACATTAAAGTCCTATAGCTAAATCCATGCTAGCCATCTTGTTATTAAGGCTCTGGGTAAATTAGTGGCAGCACAATTTAGTTATATAACTAAGGTATTTATGTCCGTCTCTACCGTAAAGTAAACGCCGTATAAATATACGCAACACTTCTTTAACGTATATAGTAACGCCCAATATTTAAGCTTTCCTAAGTTATATTTCTGTTCCGCTTAAGACTAAATGCCGCTCTTATATTAATATAGGTAATAATAACCTTGCACATCTAGTTATATAAGGCCGCACCCCTATCCATTCTTGCATCTGTTAATAGTAAGAATAATTAGCCCTGCCCCTTTACTATAATCTAGTTAAACTAGTGCGGGCGCAGTAGTAATTGCTTGCTTTAGAGTCTTTATAGCGGCAATCTGCTCTATACCCCATACAAACGGAACGTTTACTTATAGCAGTTAGAAGATTAGCTCTGCCTTAATTGCGAAGTCTTTTACCTATATTTAGTAATATATAACGACCCCTAGGAAAGCTTAGGCGGATATAACGTCTTTACAGTCTCTCCAGTAAATAATCTTTACGACTTTTAACTCTTCTGGATATCGTCCTTTTCCATTACAGCGGTAACCAACCACTATAATTTTATCCTTATAGAAATAAGACTTTGCACCTAAGATTATATACCTAGCTCATTCTAAATCTATAAGCACTCCGTCTAGCCATATAATATATTCCAGAATGTACCTATACACGCCTAGAAGACTCTCCTCTCTATTATACACTGTCTGTGGACCTTTTACTATAATATTATCCAGAAACGGCAGGGCATGGTATAGGATATGTCGTTTAAGGATCTTAGTAATCGTCCTTACAAACTAGGCTACTAAATTTATGCCTCTTATAGGTACCATTGTTTATTATAAAAGCCCTAGAGGTGTTGTAAAAGCCGTTAGGTTTTTGCTTTTAATATTAAGTTCCAATTAGTTATAGCTAGAGAAGAAGTCTACTAGAGACATAACCTTACACCCCATAAACTCCTTAGAAAACTCATTAGCATATAGTGGTAGATTTACATCCCTAATAGTTACTTAGTTAATATTTATTGCCGTATTTATTAGTTAGTACTTCTTATGTTCCTTCTTGCTTATAAGAAACTATAGATTCCTATATAGGCTTTTGCAATACTCTAGAGTCCCTTAAGCTAGTTATTCTTATAATATACTTATCACTTCTCCTTATAGGGCCCTTGGTATGGGAAAGTTTAATACTTGCTATGCTTTATACGGCACGGTCTTGATCTTTAGTGGTGGAGTTACATTCCTACTAACGCGGCCCATCTTAGAGAATTCCCATGCTAAAGCCTCTTCTTGGTTAAATAACATAGCCTTAAGAATCTCTTGTTCTCTTGGCTAAATGTCTCCTATAATTATGCGCTCTAACCATTTTAGCTTTAGTTGTGTACCATGGGCCAGCTTGGTATATTGTGGTTTAAGGAAATAGTTATATAGACTAAAAGGCAACCCTTAAATGGACGCCTTTTGTTAACGCAAGGCTACCTCTTGCCATTCCACTATACCTCCTATAACTATTCTATCTAGTGCCGACGAATTAACTAGGTGGACTTTATCTGCCTTTTATTTATACGCAGTTGCTATATTTACGGCGTTTTGTTAGGCCTTGCTCTAGCAGCCTTTTGTTTATATTATAAACAGATCTATTGTCTTTAATATTTAATATATAAGGGACCTAGCCTTTGCCTTAAATACTAGCTTTTAATTCTTTCTTAAGTGTTTTCTTAGAACTTCCCTTAATGTTTTACTATTAAGCTTTCTCTATCTAATGTTTTATTCTTTTTCCTGCTAATAGCTCTGTCCAGCAGATATCCAAAACGGTAAGCGCCTATATTGGAGCTACACCTCTTTTCCCTATCCCTTAATCTAAACGTCTTCCTTGTCCTAATGCGCTGGGTTATAAGTAACCCTAAATATAATCCTAGCGGTTGTACCAGTTATATATTTCCCAAACTGTTATCTATATTAATGCCTTTATCTGGTTTAAAGAACATTATATCCTTATAGGATATTAAGAACCTTATTTTAACTCTGCTATTTTTTAATTAAATAATACAAGATACCTAATCTATTGTGGTTTGTTTTGTTGCTAGTCTAGCCCTTACTAACTATGGTTTACTAAGTATTACCTTATATAACATTTCCCCTATAGTAATAAACGTTATAAATATTAAGACATTACCTATTACTATAGGGACCGCATATACCAATCTAATAAACTTAGACTAAGTCCTATTAGCAGACGTTAGATATACACCCTATAGTTATAGGGGCAGGCTTAATATTGGTAAACTATATTATAGAGCCACGCTTTCCTTAATAAGGTTAAGCTCCGCTCTAGAGTTAATTAAGTACTTAGCCCTTCCGTCTCCTATCTACGCTTCTACCTTTAGGTACCATCTTTAAAACTAGATAAATCCTGCTTCTTATTTAATCTAATCTACCATAGCAGTTATTAAGCTGGCTTAATTAATATAGAACGTTAGGTGTGCTAATAATATAGATGCCTTAACGTTTTCCTGCTTCTGTTGGTAAGGCTCTATAAGAAGTAGCAGGAGAGGCTTAAAGAATAGCCTTGTGACCTTAGGCATATACACAAGGGAGTTACCAATAGTAACTTTAATGGTTTTTGATAAGATCTTGTCTACTATTACTATTAGACTTAGAACATTTCCCTTTAGTATATCCATTATCCTAATTGGCTTTAGTCGTAGTGCTTTAGCTATTATTATTACATCCACTATCTACTCCATCTATCTTAGTTATTTGGTATAGTCTATTTTATTAATCTTATTATTGCTTAATGGTGGTTAAGAAGCCTGCTGTTGGGGCTATAGGGCAATTTAGATATATCCCCCTAGTCGTATATTTTAAACTACTGCTAGTTGCTAACTAGATGGTTTTAGAGGCGGCTTTATTACTCTTACTTCCCCTTATAGTCTCCTAAAATTATATAACCGTGGCGTAGGCTATAACTGGGTTATAGCTCCTACCAAATTAATGTATATTAACTCTACTTGGTATATATCCTCCTAGGACTTACCAAGTTCCTCCTTACTTTTAGCGTTGCTTCTATTTATAAACTCTACCAAAGCTGCCTTTGGTTGGATACCTGTCCCTAAAGTATTAGGATTAATATTCGCGTTTTACCTTAGCTAGTCTTTAAGGAACTAAATCTAATTGTCACTTAGTAAATACGGAATTATATTTTTTAGACGCTTATGTGTTCTAGAGCAGATTTGGTTGTTCTTATTTATATATATAAAACTATAACAAACTAATTCCTGGAGCTATAGACACTAATTAATAAAATAGTAGGAACCCCCGTATCTATAACATATCTAAGCTTATATTAGGTATGCGCTAAAGTTTCCTGGCCCTCTATACCTTCCTAGACCCGGCTTATATTGTTTTTGTAGCGCTCCCTTATAGGGCGGCTGTGGTCTATTATTTAGCGCCAGTTTTAGGCCTATTTGTTCTTAATGCACTAACGCCCTATTTAAAAGCTATATATACTATATTGGATCTTAACAAATTCTGTCTAGGAATAGTATCAAAGACATAACGCCTGCCAATTTAACCGTCCCAAGATTAAGCTTCCAGAGCTAATTAGTGAGTTTCTCTAGTTTAGGATCTACTTTTTAAGTTGTTTAATAGGTGCTTGCCAACTTACTTAGCTAGGAGACTATAGGTGGTTAAAGAGCAGTATCTCTTTGGTTGATTATAGCTGGTTACTAATTATAGAATTATCTAACTAGCTAATAAAGGCCTTGCTCCTTAGGATTTATTATAAACAACCAATCTACGCCCTTATGCGAATTAAGCCTATCTTTTATAGCTCTCTTTATTAGATAGGAGTTAAAGGATTCTTATCTATCCAGGTTGGCTCCTGTTTTAGTTATAGCATACCTTTAATACTTAAATGGGAGTCCCCTTGCGAACTAGTACCCTTATTCACGGTTTTCCAAATTACCAGCCTTAGTAACCTTTTAGGAGATTAACGTAAACTGCTTACAGTATTCACGTATACTACTAGGTAGATTATTCCTGTACTGTAGTATATAAGCTTTTAAGAACTCCACCGTTTTAACTTATTAAAAGTAGTTACTTCCCCTATAGTCTATTTTAAGCTTCTTTATAAGTTCTATCTAGTTTCCAATTATAAACTTAGGCAGGCTGCGGATCTATATCCCTATCCAATAGGTATAATACTCTAGAAATCCTTAATGCTTCTTATTATCTGCAATATAATGTTGGATATATAGTCGCTTATACTATTTAATGAATTGCGATATATTTTGTCCTGTAAAGTAAGGGGTCTTGGGAGTTCCTAAAGCTGGTATAGGCTGGGCCATAACATATACCTTGTCTCGTTCCATTAATGGTCTAATAGGAGGCAGCGGACCTACAGTTTCTCTAGAGACAGGTAGGTAAACATTATAACCCTTATCCTTAGTCTGTTAAGGGTTATTAGTCCCTAACGTTGCGGGAGTTAGGGTTGGTATTATATGCCCTTGTTTAGGAGAGCTTTATAGTTTAATAGGCTGCTTGCTTTCCTCTCCCTTTCTAGCGCCTTTACTATTATTATAGAATAGACCTAATATTCCTAATAATCCCTTTACTGGTACTGTTGCCATTATTACTATAAATTTAAAGGTAGCTCCTATAAATGCGAGAATAATTATATAGGCTGTTATAAATATAGTAAACAAAATATAAATTTTTTTTTACTGCCTTTCCTGGTATACTATAGTCCTCCCTTTTATCCTCCGTCTTATAGTACTACATACTCGCCTTCCCATCGCTATTTGCCGACTACCATTCCTATATAGAGAACTTGGCATATATCGTTAATTTATTCTTGTGGTGGTGGCTACACACCAGTTGCTGATATATCCATGCTTTTTTACCTCACTTTCCGCACGTCCTTCTATTCCGCAGTTCCAGATTATTCTAGATCGTTCCTATACGTCTCCTGTGTATAGAATTGTGTATAGAGTACCAAACCTCTAATCTAAAGAGCTTGCCGTTATCCCTATATGGAATGCCATAAAATATATAGGAGGGTACGACCTCTCTTAAACAGGAAGTTATGGTATGGTCGGTCTGTTAGTCAGTCATAATCAGCCAGTAGGAAATTAGTCAGTAAGAAAGAAAGAAAAGAGTGTATTAAAGGAAAAGTGTATATCTATTAGTCCTCCCTAAGTTATTAAAGACTTCTAGGGCTCTAGACCGATCTATATAAAATATATAGAAGGCCTAGGCTCTCCCAAAGCTACGCCTAATCTAAATGTTAAATCCAGGGGGCCAAATCATACCACCACAGTAAGATCTACAACCCCTATAGTACCAACTATACTACCTACCATTAACCTAGCGACTAGCCATATAGCTAGCCCTACTACGGGTCCAGTAAATACTTAACCTATATATAGCAACCCCTATAGATAGGTCCTTAGCAATTAAGGAGCCTGCTTCTTATATAGCTAGAAAGACCACTTTGTAAAAGACTGCCTAATAGTAGTAAAGACAAACAAGGTCCTGTTAATTTAGAATAATAATATAGAGTTAAAAAAAGAGGAACCCTAGAGCAAGACTCCTCTCTAGGGTTAAAAGGAATTAATATATTATATATTAATCTAGGTCGGCTAGTTGGTAGAAAAAGCTGTACTATCCCTTATCCCTTGCACTGATGAGTGACAATAAATTGTGGCCCGTGCGCGGGGTCAAGAACATCAAACTCTTTAGATCAAGTAGTAAATAGATAACTTCATGAATCAACTATATCACCAAAATGGTGCGTAACCATGGATCCAACGATATAGATCTTGTGCAGCCTACTTAGTATATTGTTTCTAAAAATTAGGTCGCAAAAAAGGCACCGCCAGAGCCTGAACCACCCCCTGCCTTCGAGCCTCTCCCTATGTACAATGAAAACAAATATAGTGAGCCAAACCTTCTAGATTATATCAATAACAAAGACCCCTGGCAGCTATTCAAGCTATTTTGGCCAGAGGAACTTATTAATTGACTTGTGGAATATACAAATAAGAATGCAAAGCTACACCCGCCTCCAGAGGACAAGGACTTCCCCCGTAGATGGAAGCCTACATCAAGGCAGGAGCTATATGCATACTTGGCGGTGCTTATTCATATAGGCTTGCACATAGAAAGCAGCATTGAGGATTATTGGCATAAGACTTCAGCTATGGAACGATGCACATTCTTCGAAACTATATTGGAGTTAATCAATGGCAGCAGCTTAACCGCTACTTCTACTGCACCGAACTAAGAACTAAAGACGACAAGGCCTTCCAGAATACATTTAAGAGGATTAAGGAACTTAGTGAGGAGCTCCGCCTTGCCTTAATAAGGTACTACAAGTCCGGAATACACCTTACTGTCAACAAGACAATTAAGCGCTTTATCGGCCGTGCTCCTGAAATTATCAATATACCAAGCCTACACCTAAGGGTTTTAAAATATGGCTGTTAGGCAACCAGGGTTATGTCCTTAATTAGATGTTTTATGCAAAGGGTAATAACAAGGGCCCGGTAGATCTAGACAAGTTATAGGTGGAGGAGGAAGGCTTTTCAAAGACGCAGGCAGTAGTAATGGATTTTTTGACTTAGGAAGATCCAGAGACGGGCCAGCGCCTCTATCAGCCAAATATGCACACCATTTGGCTAGATAACCTTTTTACCTCTGTTAAACTACTTCAGCAACTCCAAACACTTGGAATTAGGGGTGTAGGAACGGTATAAACAACCAAAATAAAGCGGGAGGAACTAGATGAGGCCAAAAAGGGGAGGGGAAAAGGATAAAATCAACCGCTAATTAAGCAAATTAATAGACAGCTTGCCGACCTTAAATTAATCTACCAAAGCCAGATTTAATGGGGCACACTATATGCAAGGCTTTTAGAAGACAAAACAGTTATGGAGTTTGCCTAGAAGGATGCCAATATAGTCTTATTTATGAGTACTATAAGCAATGGTTTGTACTCTAGTTTAACCTTAAGGCTCTACAGTTAATAATGTCATATATTACAGGTTTAAACTTTATAGAACGAGAGCGGTGACGACCTGCTATAACCTCTAGCAACGCCCAATAGACTTATAAGGCGTTCGGAGACCAAACTAGAAAGTGGTTACCTATACCAGAGTTTATTAATATGTACAATCGCTTTATAAAAGGCGTTAATACTGCTAACCAGATAAGATCTTATTACACCTCCCTTAAGATCCACTACTATACCTGGAAGCCTTTCTTCTACTTCCTCCTTAATACAACTATTACCAACACCTACAAGTTATCCTCTATGTGTACCCGCGGCTGGGTATACTATGCTGGCCATAAAGCTTTCCGCGAAGCTCTTGTTAACTCCCTATTTAAACACTCAATAAAAGTACCAAAGGCAAATATTGGGCGGATATCTATGGAGGATATACAGTGGTACCCGGTGCTGCATCACGGATACAAGCCAGTTAAAATTAATAAGAAGCCAGTAGCTTGCGCAGCTTGCTTACAGGAGGGAAAAAAGAGCCATATTAAGAAGCTGTCAAATAGGAAGCCTCTGTGTGAGCTTTCAGTGAATACTGCTAAGAAGCCTCGTAGTAGTAAGGACTTCAAAAGGCCTCAGCGGGCCCCAAGAACTCAATTTGGCTGTAGACTTTGTCAAATACCACTTTATAAAGTAGGGCCCTGTTGGCAAGAGCACGTCAGTAGACTCAACTCCAAAGAATAAGGGTCTATATACAAAATGCACTGATATTTCAATATATTTATGGCCTCATTTGACGACTTTATTTGATGCGGCAGAATCGCTGACCGCTCCTGTGTGCAGCTTATTGATTGGTGCGCACGGGCCACAATTTATTGGACGCAGTTATCAGTGCAAGGGATACTTTATTCCATAATAGATATTAAGTTTTAACCTCTGCTTTAGCTAACTCTAGAGCAAATGTCTTTACCTTAATAGATATATAGTATGCTATAAAGCTGGCTAACTTTTTAAATGCACCCCTTAAGGAACTACCTAAACTAATTCCTATTTGCGGGTATAATAGACAGATAAAACTACCCATTATAACTATTTTGCGGATTTACCTCTATATAGACGGACGAAGGCAGTATAATATCCCCTTTCTTATTACGGACCTAGGAAGCCATAATATAATCTTAAAAAGAAAATAGCTAGCCTATCTAGGCTTACAGCTTGATATACAAAGTAGATAGCTTATTTAGCCTAAAACCCTACCCCAAATACCTTCTTTTATAAAGGAAATTAGCATTATAATAGAAAATATTATATAGCTACAGATAGACACCATTTACTAGGCTAATGCTATATATAGGGACCAGGCCTTTAAGAAAGATATACAGCTTAATTTATAATAGGTCCATATACTACGCCACCCCTAGACTACTAATATTATACTACCGGCATTAGAAACCTAGGAAGTTAGTAATAAGCTAGCTGGCTTAGGCCCTGCACAGCTACAAAGAATAGTAAGGAATATTAGACGTTATACTAAATATATAGACTAAAAGGATAACTTATAGAAAATGGAATAGGAGCTAAAGAGGGTTATAAACCCTCTACTGCAAAATATGGTTTATAGAACGTCTGTAAAGAAACCTATAAACCTCCCACCAGTTAATATCTACTATATTAGTACTATAGGGTTCTACCAAAACTTAAAACAGCCTAATACTATTACCTTTACAACTAGCTTATATAAAATTAACCGGATAATTAAAGACAAGGAAGCCCTAGCCTATAACTAGCTTAGTAGGGAAAGTAAGCTTATAGATAAGGAGCTGGTAGAATAGAAACTACCCTACCAATACTAGGAATTTAAAAATGTATTCTCTAAGACAGTATCTAATATACTCCTACCTTACCAACTGTATAACTATAAGATTGAGATTGAGCCAGATAAAAAAAATACCCTTAGCTATAGTCCCCTCTGCTAGCAATCTACCAATAAGCTATAGGCTACTAAGCAGTATATTATTAATAACCTTAATAAGGGCTTTATTAAGCCTAGCTAGGTCCCCTTTATCTTACCTATCCTCTTTATAAAAAAGCTAAATAGTGGACTCCGTTTCTGCATTAACTACTATAAACTAAACTATATAACCCGTAAAGACTAATATCCGCTATCTTTACTTAAAGAAACACTAGCCTATATAAGTAAGGCTAAGATTTTTATAAAGCTTAATATCCGCTAGGCTTTTTACTAAATTAAGATAAACCCTAGATCTAAGGATCTTATTATATTTTAGACCTGCTACGGATTATATAAATATAAAGTACTACCTTTTAGACTAACTAACGAACTGGCTATATACCAACGGTATATAAATAATATACTCTTTAACTACCTTAATAACTTCCGTATAGCCTACCTAGATAATATTATAATTTACTCTAAGAATAAACTAGAATATAAGGAACATATCTATAAAGTCTTATAACGGCTCTATAAAGCTGGTCTCTAGGCCAATATTAGGAAGTTAGAATTTAGTGTTAAGCGCACTAAGTACTGGGGGTTTATTATTAGTATAGATGGAATTAAGGCAGACCCAGAAAAAATAGCCGTAATTAACTAGTAGGTACCTCTACGGACCGTAAAGGGGATATAATTATTTTTAGGTTTCTGTAACTTCTACTAATGCTTTATTAAGGACTATAGCAGGATCTCCTAGCCTCTTAACTATCTTACTAGGAAAGACCAGCCCTTCTATTTTAACGCTATATATAGGCAGGCCTTTAATAAGCTTAAAAAATAGCTAGTATTAGCTCCCCTGCTTGCCCATTTTAACCCAGAACAGCCCTTAATACTAGAAACTAATGCCTTAGACAGCGCGATAGCTAGTATCTTTTTCTAAAAGCAATTGGACGGAGAATAGTACCCTATTATATACTATTTAAAGACTATAATAGATGCCAAGCTAAACTACCATATCTATAACAAAGAAATACTAGCTATTATCTCTAGCTTTTAGCACTAGTGTGCACAGCTAGAAGGGACCCCTAAGCCTATTAAAGTGGTTTTAAATTATAAGGCCTTAGAATACTTTATAATAATAAAGGCCCTTATATCCTAGCAGGTATGCTAAGCAGATATTCTATCTTAGTTCTACTTTCTAATTATATATAGGCTAGGCGCAACCAACTATATAGATGCCCTTATAAGGCGCGAACAAGACCTAAATAACTAAATAGCCGTAAAGATTATATTATAGACTTAGATGCTACTATAACTAGAGCACCTTAATCCCTAAATATAGGTAGAACTAAATATAGACCCCGCAAAGGCCGAGATGTGCCCTATTAATACTATAGAACTTAACCTTATTAATAAGCTACTGCAAATAAATTATACGGCCCCTTCTCTATAGGAGTACTATAAAAAGGCAAAGGATATTACCAGCCTATAGTCCCTTAAAAATGGATTACTTAAGTATTAGAAGCGGCTAGTAATAGTAAAGGAGCAGAACTTATAGACTTAGCTTATTACCAAAGCATATACCTAGGTCTCTACAGCCCATCCTAAAAAAAATAAGACCTATAGGATTATTAGCGACCACTACTACTAGCCTAGAATAGTTATAGATATTATTATTATTATTGTTCTTACGCCGATTTAGCTCTATGGTCATGCGGTACTACTTCTACTTTACATGATGGGAAAACCCAATATGGGATAAAAAACCCCCCCTTCAACCTGTTGTACACTCTCTGCTGTCTACTCCGCAGCCTATAAGTATCAAAAAGGCGTCTGCAGACGCCTACTCCTTCTATTTGGCAGGCCTCTTACCTGGCTAGCCTACTTTCTCCCCCTCTTTCTTTCTCTTCCTCTTGTAGAAGCTCCTCTGCGTAATAGAACTGCGGTAATATCCGCAGCCGTAGGAACCATCTTGCGAGCCGTTGCGCTCCTTCAGCCGTGCTTACTAGTTTTTTAATATCCGGGCGGCCTATCGCTAGCCCTTGCCTCTGCTCTCTAAAGCGGGGGCAGTAAGCTATAATATGTGACGCCGTCTCTTCAGCTTGGCTGCACTGGCACTTAGGGGAGGGAAAGCTAGGCACTTTAGCCTTATTTAGGAAGGCCGCTAGCCCTATCCGTCCAGTCCGTATCTGCGTTAGTATAGAGCTTTCTGCTTTCTTAAGCTCTTTATGTAGCAGAGCTTGCCAGCTTCTGCTTTAAGCTCTTCCCAAAGCTCGAGCTCTTTACCATTTAGAAGAAGTAGGTCGTCAAGTTTTTGAAGCAGCTTCGCCACCTTTTGTTGCGGTGGCTCTGTAGGTGCGGGCTGTGGTGCTGGTGTCGCGCGTGCTGCTGCACTCTGCAATGCCTGCGACCTCGCAACAGACCCCTGAGGTCCCATTGCAGGCGATAGGCAGTTTTGACGGTGTGCTTTGACTTATAGACGCGTAAATATAACGTGTTCTGAGCGTGTTTTATGACTTTTAACTTTTGAGCGTTGTGTGTGTGAGTTATAGATATTAACTATTACATATGGAACTGCGATAGCTACTATAGATCTATAATCCTATAAGATAAGACCCTAGGACTATTAAAACCACTCCCAATACTAGAGCGCCCCTAGTAGTATATCTTTATAGATTTCTATAAGCTACCTATAGACCGTAGCGGATATAATATGGCTATAGTTATAGTTAACTGCTTTAGTAAGCGCCTATTTTTAATCCCTTGTTATAAGAATATTAATGCTAAAGAGGCGGCCTAACTGTATATCTACTATGTCTATCAAATTTATAGACTACTAGATACTATTATATCTAATTATAGGCCATAATTTATATCAGCTTTCTAGAATAAGTTTACCTAGATCTTAGGTATTAAGCTAAGGCTCTCTATAGTATACCACCCCTAGATAAATAGTTAGACAGAGATTATAAATTAATATTTAAACTAAAGACTTTAGCCCTTTGTTAACTACTTTTAAGATAACTGGGCTAAATTGCTACCCCTAATAGACTATACTTAGGCAACCTTACCCTATAACTCTATAGGGTTTACACCTATTTAGCTAGAAATGGGCTACTTATCCTATATAAGCTTTAACTGGGAAAGACTAAAAGGACCCCAGACTATATATAAAAAACTATCTTATAAGGAAGCCATAAGAATGCCCTATAGGGGTAATACGGATATATAAAGCCTAATGGCAGGCTTTTTTGGAGGGGGGTAATATTACGGCACTGGCAAATTACCGTTAGATTGCCGTAAACTGCTATTACATAATGGCAAGTTGCGGTAAGTTGCTATTACGTAACCAGAAGATTGTATATAACTTTAAGCGGTGCTTCCATTCTTCTTATTTCCTTTCTTTAGCTTTGGATCCTCGTTTATAGACAATACAATTATATAGGCTTACGCGACCCTCTTGCTGTGCTTATGCCTTAATTAACCAAGTCGCTAACAATTTGCTCTTTAGCGTTTTATAACCCTACTTTAGTCTTTCTTTAGTTGTAGCCGCTAGTTTTAGGTAATTATATCTAATTAATCTATCCTTGTCTTTTTATAATATAGCGCCTAATAGTTTTTTATTGTTTTATAGTTTTGCCTTTCTACTAAGTATATTTACTCTTATGTTTTTAATACCCTTAATATACTAAATCTTAAAGTAATATTCTATAAGCATTTCCGCCTATCTAACCTATTTGCAATTTAGTTCCTTTATTATTAGGAATCCTATTAAATTCTTATAGTCCGTTTTAACTATAAATAGTTTTTCTATACCTTATAAGAATGCTCTCTATTTTTTAAATACTATAACTATATCTAATAACTTCTTATTATAGATATCGTAGTTTAGTTCTAGTAGTATTATCTTTTAACTATAGTATACTACTAGATACTATGCGTCTTAATACTTTTATAGCAAATATACTCCTAGTATAAAGTTTAATGCATCTGTTTCTATAACTATATCTAGCTTTAGTTAATAGATCTTAAGGATTAAATCCTAGGTAATGTAACGGGACTAGCCCATTTACAGTAGGAATGTCTTGGTGAAATACTTAACAGATAAATTCTAACGCTTTAATTAAATTCTGCCAAATTCTGCTGACTTGATTAAATTCTACTAAATTCTGCCAACTTAATTAAATTCCACTAAATTCCACTAATGTAATGGAATTTGGTTAAAACCTGTTAAAACCTACGTGCACTTATACCTATGCATTTACTGCTAAGACCCTCGAATATTTAGTTATAAGCTTTCTATATTCCTTTCTCTTCTTTACGCAACGTCTTGTATTTAGCAAGAGCTATATACCCTTAGATTAGATAGAATTTATATTATTCCTTTAAATCTTCCCTAAAGCCTCTTCGCGCCCTTATATTACATTGCGTTAAAATAACTACTATTAAAATAGTAAATAAACCCAAATCCCTTTTAATAACTATAAGTATTATAACCCTAGTTAGGGAATAGTTAACCATAATATAACAGTCCTTTATAGATGCCTTAGCTTAGTAGCGGGCGGTACTGGAAGCCTAATACTAGCAATTAATAGAAGCACTCCATAAAGACCTTTGTAATGTTAAGGCACCTATATTATAGACCCTAATAACAACACCTATAAACAAGATTAATATAATAGTATCTAAACCTAGCCTGTTAAATAAAAACACAGAACTAGTAATAGTAGCTTAACCTATATATATAATAAACTAAATATCTATTATAAAATCTAAAAAGCTCCCTAATCCTTTAATATTTAATAGAAACCAAAATAACCTATATCCCTTTATAACTAAGCTCCGTCTTAAACTCTTAATAAACTATAATTAATACCCCACTATCGCTAGCAAGGTTGGCTATAAAATATCCTAATTAAGTAAAGACGCTGTATAAACCATGGACCTATTCTTCTATAATAGCACTTTTATTAATTTTAAACCCTTTATTTCTCTACTAGAATAAATATATAATAACGCCAGCCGTAAATATATAGCTATTACCAAACTTAAAAACCTATAATAATGGAACTAAGACTTTACTAGCTTTTTTTTTTTTGGAATTTTTAGGTCTTATTAGCGAGCTAGATTAAAATAAAGCCGCTAAAGTTGCTACCCTTTAATAAGCTATTTTAGATAAGATTAAAGCCTAGTTAATAGATAGAAAACTACTAAAAAAACCTATCCAAATTTACTATAGTATATTAATAAATTAATAAGGACCTTTAATATAATAAACAGACTTATTTTCTAAAGTTAACTATACCTTGCGTTTAAAACACTATAAAACTAGGATATACCCTAAAGTGCGATCTATCTCTAAAACCTAAAAGCCCTATATATAACCATATAGACCTTAATGCCGCTCAATTCTATACACCCTTGGGAACCAACAAATAAAAAACTTAAGCCATAAATAGAGAATGCTTTAAATGCGGTAAAAATGGATATATTTAAAAGCATTGCCAAACTTACCCCTTTAAAAAGGTCCGCTATAGTTCCTCCCGTTCCTTAAATTATACTTACTCCATAACTTATATTTAGTTGCTGTAAAGTATCTTACTTTTAGTTAACTTAGAAAATAAATTATCTTAAGGCCAAGTCGCGCCTTAGGATAAAAAGTAGAAGAGTATAAGTATTGAGGCTCTTCTAGCGCTAATATATGGCACAACTCCCTTAATATACTTAGCAAAATTTAAATACTTAAAAAATAGAAGAAGGTATAAATCCTAATAGATAGCGAAGCTACTAGTATAGGCTTTATTAATATAAACTATATAAAAACTTAACGCCTAAATTTAAAGAAACTTAATAAGCCCTAAGGCCTATAAGGCTTTAATAGTAAACCCTTAATATATAGTAAAATAACACACTACGCCCTAGTAAAAATGCGAATAGGTAAATACCTTAAATATATCTCCCTATTTATAACACCCTTAAAGTAATATAAAGTTATACTTAGATATAGGTGGCTAAAACAATATAACCCCTTAATTAGCTAGGTTAAAGAAATACTAAAGTTCTATATAACCTATTGCTAAAGTTATTACTTAAAAAACCATTTGCCCTATAAATATATATATAACTATTTAAATTTAATATAATATAAATTGCCCTTACTACAAACCTTAAGCTAATATAATAAATCCACAACTACTAATTATAGTAAAGAATGCAAAGATATTTTAATAAAGCCTCTTAAATTTTATATAATATAAGCTACGCCTTTTATCTTATTAGCAAAAAGACAAGATTATAAAATCTTTACTATAACTATAAAAGATATTAAGAAAGCACTAAAACCGAAATAGTATCCTAATCCTTAACCTTTTATGCCTAAAGAGTACTATAACCTAATTAATAAGTTTAAAAAACAATTTATAGACCAACTAGCCCCATATTAAGAGAAGTATAATTTGTAACGGGACTAGCCCAGTTACAGTAGGAATGTCTCGGTGAAACACTCAATAGATAAATTCCGACGCTTTGATCAAATTCTGCTAAATTCTGCCAAGTTAATCGAATTCTGCCAAATTCCACCAACTTAATTAATTTCCACCAGTCTCCACCAAATTCCACCAACGTAATGGAATTTAGTTGAAACCTGTCAAAATCCGCGTGGGCTTGTGCCCACGCGTCTGCTGCTAAGACCACGAATATTTAGTTACAAGTTTCCTATATTCCTTTCTCTTCTTCACGCAACGTCTTGTACTCTGCAAGAGCTATATACCCTTAGATTTAGATAGAATTTATATTATTCCTTCGAATCTTCCCCAAAGCCTCTTCGCGCCCTTATATAATTTTAAGATAGAATTTAAGACTAGTATAACACTAAAGTTTGGTCCGCTATACGGTATATTATAAGAAGAACTGCTTATAATACAATAATACCTTAACAAGTATCTAGAAAAAGGATTTATTTATCTTAGTTAATCCCTATTCGCCTTATTTATACTATTTATTAAAAAGCCAAGAAAAAGCTTAAGATTTTATATTAATTATTAAGCCCTAAATATAATTCCCCTAATTTAAGAGACGCTTAACTATTTAGTAAAGGCATAGTACTTTATAAAGCTTAATATAATTACTGCCTTTAATAAAATCCGTATATATAAAGGAGATAAGAAGCATATTATTATTTATTGCTTAACATCTGATTCGGATCCCTATTGGGCCCATACAGACTACTCCTTATATACATATAGGGAGAAAACTCTTTTAAGAAAACCCCGTGATCCGTCTCCCTGCCTTTTAGGACTTGCCTATAAAGCGCCTACGAGTTACCTATAGTGCTCTACTACCTTACTTTTTAACCTCCTTGGGAACCACTACTGCCGTAACAAGCCTATGGACGCGCTAGTATCACAAACTTTGCTCTACTACTATAGAGTTATTAGGGGGCGCCTATTGCTCACCCCTTTACCTTCTATTACCATTTCCTTTGCAACCCAAAACTGGTCTAGCATATTTTAGCTAATAAGCCACTAGGTAACCGCCTTAAGACCTTTTTATATTAAAAGTAGTATGTTATAGTTCTCTGTGCCAGCTACTAAGAGTATAGCTTCTTAGTTAATATATAGGGGGCATAACAGTATTATATGTTTTGGTGTCTATTTTAGCCAGCCATATTCGCATCTTAGGCTGCCTACTAAAACACCTACCTAGTAGAGCCAATCTTTTAGTCCTATTATCCTTGTTCTTAAGAGTGTTGCTATTATATTTTCTGCCTTTATTAGGCCTTTTTAGAGCTCTTAAGTGTTTACCCCCTATAGCGTTAACTATGCTATAGCTTAGGTTTCTCTTGCCTAAGTCAGCCTCTGTACCTTTAACTCCCATACGCCTCTCCAGCATTAGTCTAACCAGTATTATATTACGGAAGATGGTTTCCTAGTATTCTTTTATACTCTACTTTGGCTCCTTTCTCTTTCTTACTATTATCTTTACTGGCCTCTTATGCGTCTCCCTTTCTCCTCTATATAGGCCTAGGCCCTAATACAGCACCATTTTTCTTCTGCTTTCTTTATCTGTTTCTCTAATATCTCTTCCCTACTTTAGGGTTGTTGGTTTGTTCTCCTATAAGGCACCCTAGGGTCCCTCCATAGTTTATTTAGGCGTGTCTTGATATACTTTATAATATTAAAGTTACGTTTACTTTACGCCCTTTACATTACAGCGGCTTTAATATATAGTTATAGGGGGGGGATATTAGCTTCCTTCTTAAGCAGTGCTATAGCTGTTCGCTTATACCCGCCTATTATACTCCAGAGGCAGGCTGTTTAGACCTTTTAGAGTAGTTTAAGGAGTAATTTAAGGGGGCCTTTTTTAGTTTCTCTAATAGTCCAAATACTAGATCTATATATTATAGTTAGCCGGACAACTGCTATATATAGTAGGCGTAACCTCTAGAAGCATAGACCCTATATAAAATTAATAATCCTAGATAATGCAATATACTATGCTTAGCCCTTATAGGCCGCTTATACTATATATGCGCTCCACCAGAGCTTACTATCTACCTATACTCCTAATACCCTTAGGCCCTAAACTGGTTAACCCCTAAAGCCTTAGATATGGATTATATACTAGAGATCTATAGATTGGTTACATTTTCTTATAAAATAGATTAGCTGGTATTTCTCTAGTAAGAATTGGACTTTATATCGTCTTACCTATTCTATATAGGTGTTATAGGCTTTCTCTAGTGTTCTATAGTTCTCTGCAGCTGTTAGCCCATATATAATTAGGTTTGTGTTGTTAATAAAGCCTATTCCCTAGGTCGCCCCTTCCTTAAAGGTGTTAAGTAAGTTACTTATAAAGAAAAGGAAAAGTATAGGCAAAAGAGGTGATCCTTATAGTATACCTATTATAACTACAATGGGGGGGCTCTAGTATCCGCTAAAGACTAGTAATATCTCTTTCTGGCCTATAAACCCTTAAACAAATTATATAATCCATTCTGGGAAGCCCTTTACCCTAAAGATATATAGAAGGCGCTTATAGGGTATATTATTATAGGCGCCACTAATGTCTAGGCTAAGTATTAATACTATAAAGTCCTTACGCATAGCCTATGTAGTTTTAATGGTAGCAGCAAGTAGTATAAGTGCTGATAGTATTAAGCGATTCTTTCTTGCCCCTATTTAGCTTTATAGTAATAGGGCGTGTTCCTCTGCCATATCTACTATATAGTCCACTATAACCTTTTCTAAGATCTTGCTTAGGGTGTTTTCTAAGGCAATAGGGCGGTAGCTTTCTGGGATTAAATAGTCTACTTTACCTTCTTTTTATAAAATAACCGTTGTTATAGATCTTCCAAGTTGCGGGTAGTAGCCTATTATAAAGCATGCTCTAGCTATATCTACAAGCTAAGGTGCTATAAGTGGACCATAGGTCTTTAAGGCTTTATTTAGGATCCCATCTAGTCCTAGTACTGTATTATTTAAGAGGCGACTAATAGTTTTAGCCATTTCTTCGGTTGTTATATTGCTGTTAATCCTTAGGTAAGTTACTAGTGTTTTACCAGTAATATTACTAAGGTCTACTAGAGCTGGTTAAGGGAAAAATCTTTCTATAAGGATCTTTGCCTTTTTATTATTGTTGCTTATAGCCTATGGTTCGCCTACTCTTTATAGGGGTAGTAGGTATAGGTCTTCTACTAAACATCCCGCCTTTTTCTTTGCCTATTTTACTATAGTCCAAAGGCCCTTATTATAGGGGATGCTTAGGTTAGTAGTATATTCGTTTATAAACTGTCTCCAGTTATTTCTTACTTCTTTTTTTAGGGTATTCTTTAGCTAGTTTCTTATATCTTTATATTATCTCTCGTCTTTAGGGTTATAGCTGCTTATATATTTCCTTCTTACTTGTCGTTGGCTAGCCACAAAAACCGTGCATTATACGGACCATGCGTGTCACATATAGGGGCCCGGTTTTAAGACTGGGCAATACTCTTTTAGCCTATTTTTAATTGCTGCCTAGATCCTTTCTAGTCTTTAGTTAATTTCCTTAGGGGTAGCTAATAAGCCTTGCTTATTTAGTATTAGGTAGATTTCTTCTAGGTCTTAAAGTTATTGTTTAACTATATTAAGAAAACTATCTGTCTTAAGCTTCCTTATTGCGTATCTTTTACTATTTAGTTGCGCCTTAATATCCAAATCTAGCTATATCTAGATGGGGATATAGTCTAAGGTAAGTACCCATTCTTCTTTAGGGATGCACCTTTTAAGTCTCTGGTATAAGCCATTGTCTATAAATATAAGGTCAATTATACTTCTAGCGGTGCCTTATTGCCATATAATTACTCCTAGGGGAGTAGCTAGCTTAAGGCCCCAGATATCTATAGCTCTTAGTAGGCACTCTACCTATTATTTAGTAGCAACATAGATACCCCCCTACTATAGGTAGTAGAGGTTCATATCTCCTAATAAAATAAACTCTGTGCCTTTGGTTTCCAGTAAGCTTATTACCAATATAATATTCTCTATTTATAGGACCCCTTCAACCCTAGGGTTATATATATTAATAATTTATACCAGTCCCCTATATGTCTAGATTATTATAACTATAATATCTAGGTTAACTGCTTGCTATAACTATAAGGATAGGCTAACAGCCTTACTAATTATAAAGCACATATATATAGCTGCTTTTGGTTTATATAGGAGCTAGAATCCTTAGGGGCAGTATATTAATTATATATAGGTATTATAATACGGCTCTTATATAGCAAGGATATAG
>Ga0307507_10001941_pt1 | contig 44973 bp, 9 predicted proteins | sample 7_EM_MG_FD_207223 | JGI IMG/M metagenome (GOLD analysis project Ga0307507, IMG submission 207223) | Populus trichocarpa ectomycorrhiza microbial communities from riparian zone in the Pacific Northwest, United States - 7_EM | ecosystem: Host-associated > Plants > Roots > Unclassified | place... | reverse complement strand
GCGAAGTAGACGGCAGAGAGTGTATAACAGGCCGAGGAGGGGTTTTTTTGTCCCGTATCGGGTTTTCCCATTATGTAAAATAGGAGTACCGCATGGCCACAGAGCTAAATCGGTGTAAGATCAATAACAATAATAAATTAAGAAGAAACTAAGCCTATACACCTATAAGCTTAAACTGCTAATAAAAATAAAAATACACTTAATATTTTATATAAGCTTACTATAACTTTTAAAAGAGAATCCTATAACTTATAAAATCCCGCTACTACCTCCTATAATTATTAACAACGGTAATAGTTTATACTTTATTAACTTAATTAATAATATATAATAGAAAATATAATCTAAACAATTTAAACTTCTTATTAAGTGAAAAGGATATAAAATATAAACCTAGGAAATCTATAACTAAATTAAGGCCAATACGCCTTTCTTAGTAAAAGAATTTTATAAGGACCATCCTTTGCGGCCTATTCTAGCTAGATGGACATAATATAAAAGTAAATAATTGCCACCTAACATAAATATACAAAACACAATAGTAGGAAACTTAAATTTAAAAAGAACTTAAAAAGTATTATAACGTTTATAATACGGTTACGTAATACATAAGATGTTAAGGAACTTTAACCGCCAGTTAAAGTTATTTAATTGGTTAGATTTGCCTTACTAAGACCGCTACCTAATGCTAAAATACAACCCGTAATAAAATTATAAATTCTTAACTAAATTAAATTATTTTAAACCTTTAGCTAAAAAGGGGGGGGGGGGGTACTATAATAGGACTAGCCTAATTATAATAGGAATGTCTTAGTAAAACACTTAACAGATAAGTTCTAAAGCTTTAATTGAATTCTACTAAAATCCGTTAAAGACCGCGTGCATATAAGCGCACGCATTGACCACCAAGCCCCTAAATATTTAATTATGTAATTCTCTTATTATTCCTTTCTCTTCTTTACGTAACGTTTTGTATTTAGCAAGAGCTATATACTCTTAGATTAGATAGAATATATATTATTCCTTTAAATCTTCCCCAAAGCCTCTTCGCGCCCTTACAGTTAAAAAGCATTTAGATCTTAATAGAAGAACTCCATTAGCTACCTACCCTAGAGCTAACTCTAGAACCATTTATACTATTAGCGTCTTTAGCGCCTTAGCAATTACCATCTACTATAGCATCTACGCCACAGACATTATCTACTACTTAATTATCTTCTAAAGTTACTAAACCACTATTTATAGATCCTACACCTTATTCCAAACCTTAGATAATAGCAGGCTTATTATTAGGGGGTAAGAGACATTCTAGCCGTAAAAAGTGGCCTATAGTAAAGAAGAAAGATATACTAAATTAGGATCTATAATAATAAGCCTTTACAGTTTAAATTAATAATGGTAATAATATTATTAATCTAGATACAACACTATTAGCTTACGCTTTTTATACTACTGCTATAAAGACGTATAGACATTAAGACGACTTTCTACCACTACCAAAGTTATAGAAAGAGATGCTTAATTGTAAGTACGCTATAGAGTTTAAAGTAGCTACTTATACTAAGGTAAAGGCCTTAACTAGAAAGTAGACCTGGGACAAGGTACGGCTAATTAAGAAGGTTTATTAACTTCCTACTATATAGGCCTTTACCTATAAGGAAGATTTAAACGGCTTTATAATAAGATTTAAGGCTTATTTAGTTATCTATAGAGACCTTTAAGCAGTCTTATAAGAGGAGGTTAAAGCTATAATAATAGCCTATCGAACCTTCTGTCTATTTTATACTCTTATTGCTGGCTTTAACCTAGATGTTATACAGATTAACGCCGTTAATGCCTTTATTAATGCCTTAGTTAATAATAAGGTCTATCTTATTCCCCCTAAGGATGTAAACCTACTACCTAGATTCTCTCTCTATCTAAGAAAGGCAATGTACAGACTACGGAAATCTCCTAAATTGTAGTTTTTAGAAATGTCTGCTGCTCTATAAAGTATAGGTTTAAAAGCTGTACTAGACAAGCTATATCTTTATATACACCCTACTAAACCTATCTTTGTATTCTCCTATATTAACAATATCCTAGTTATAGAATACCTAAGTTATTATTAGTAGATAGAGGATATCCTAAAGCAGCTATAAGATTAATTTAAGATATGCTAAATATATTAATTTACGTCATTTCTAAATACTTGTATTATATAAAGTTGGTAAAGGGGAAAGCTCTAGCTTTATCTAGATTAGTATCTTAAAAAGCTAGTCTTAATATACTATTTAGAATATCTAAAGCTATTAACTACACCACTATTAGGCTAGGAATTAATACTATATAAGGGAGAAGCTACGCCAAATTAGATAAAAGGATATTAACGCTATATATGTTCTATAATATATCCGGCATCTACTATATAACTAAATATTGCTTTTTTTATTAGTAGGCTAGCTATTACGGACACTTTAAGTACAATACTACGACTACTAGGAGAGGAGTTAGAGGAAGCTAGTTGGTTAATAAGGGCACAGTCCAGTATGGAACTAGTGGAGCCATATAATGAGGAATGGTAAGCGAGTTATATAATATTATACGCAGTATATAAAGGAAACGTATATACAATACGTACAATACGTACCTTATATATAAGGAGAGTTTTTTAGGAGTATGGATATATATTTAAAGGACTATAGTCCCTACCTAGATAGTTTCTTTTTCTTATAGTAAATCTGTTAGGAAACCACTCTACCAGTTATTATTTATACTTATTATATTATTAACTTCCTATTTACCTACGCAACCTAGCCTAATAATAAGTCCACTATAGTATTTCCTATAAGGCTTTGTTATATATTTACTATCTAGTTACGGTATTAATAAAGTCAAATAATATGCTACTAAAAGTACTAGTTACGACGCTATCTACGGCAGCTATAACTTTAGGGTCTGGAGGAGACACTAGTATAAGGGACACGGATTTACAGCTAGTTATAGTAGGTTAGTTATAGGAAATAGTTAATTAATTAATAGATAACAATTAAATACTTAAAAAAAGAATTAATGGAATTAGAGCAGCTAAGGTTAAGTTACCCTTAATTAAATAATTCTTAGGGAAGAAGTTAAAACTTAAGGGGTTCCTTATATAAATATACTTTAAGGTTATATAGAAAGGAGTAAAGCTGGCAATGCTAGTAGACTAAGTAGTATACGCAGGATTATTTTTAACTAGAAGAGTACTTAAGTGGTTTAAACTTTACCTTACCGAAATCTAGATAAATGGAATAACAACTACTAACTAAGAAGTACGGTTTATATTTACTAGTTAGAATAGGTTTATAGAAAGACTAATATAGATATTTAGAAACCTAGAAGTAATAACTATAATAAAAAGAAAGCTTCAGAACCTAGTATAATATGATTTAGTAATTAAGTATATAACATAGTTCTAGACACTTATAATATAAATTAAGTAGAATAACAAGGCGCTTATGGCATAGTATAAATAGGGACTTAAGGCCCAAGTCTAGGACGTGATTATCCTAATAGAAGATGCGGAAACTCTAAGAGATTTAATAAATTAGTTAATTAAGATTAATAATAGGATCTATTAAAGGGAACAAGCTAAGAAAGGGTAAGATAAAGTTCTATAGTTATATAAGGCGTAGAATACGCATTAATAGATATAGAGTTAAAAACTATAGAACGGTAGGCTAGAGCTAATAGAATTAAGCGGCACTAAAGAATCTAGAAGATAAAGTAAGAAACTATAGAAACCTAGAGGTTAAGGATTAAGTAATTATAGGACTAAGTAGTAAAGGCTAAACTAGGGATCTTAGTAGTAGAAGATATTTAGGCAGACTCTATAATAAGAAGAATGGTTTAAAAAAGGAGCTTATATAAATTATAGAAAACAGGGTTATTTCGCCAAAGACTATAGAGGTAGTTAGAGTAGCCACTCGGTAAGAGGCACTAGGTTATTAGAGCACGATAACATGGATATAGGGATATTACGCGGGACCAAGAAGTGTTCAGTTAAGCACTTTGCGTTTTATTATAACAACGCATACCAAATTTATAAGGATGCTAAGTATAGCGCAAGCTATTAGCTATAAGAGCTAGAGTTAAGAAGACTTAGGGAACTAAAGAGTTAGATAAAAAGCAAGATTAACTCTATAAGCTAAATTAGGATGTTATAGCAACATATAGACAAAGATTAGTAATAATAACAATGGAGTTAGAGTACTTATTAATTAGTAGTAATAAGGGAGAAAAAGAGGCTAGCTAGGGGCACTTAAACCTTAATAATATATTAGAAGCAGAGACTGAAACCACTATAGAACACGGTTTAGTAATAGGTATTATAACACCATTAAATACAACATCCATTACTTTATAAAATGGAAGGAGTAATATCTAGAGATAATTAAGCAAGCAGACAACTGCTAGTGCTAGCTCACTACTTAGTAAAGGTAAAAGGCTATAGGTTTAAGATTCTTAAGAAGAGATAAGAGACGCTTAAGATTTTTAAGGTAAGATAAGATATACCTAAGAACCTATAATAGACGAAAACTAATAGGAAAGGGCAGTGGCTTAGTTTAGTAATAAACAAATAGGCTTAGGATAAAGATTCCTAGGAAGCCAAGATTTTAACGAACAAATAAGGTCTATAGCAATTCTGGGTAAACATAGTATTTAGCCTAAAGGTTAAAAGGTTGATATAGTAACTAAGAAGCAAGACGACTTTAAGGATCCCTTTAGAAGACAAAAATGAAAGGAAAGTATAAATAAGTATAAATAACTAATTATCGCATAGTAGAAATAAAAGCTAGACTAGAGATTAGCTATACTAGGATATATAAGGAACAGAGTACTAGTATAAAAAGTTATAAATAGGCCAAGGGTAGGAACGCTAAGAGCTAAGTAGTTAAATAAACTAGAACAAGAAGAGGATTTAGGGATTCTAATTAGGTTTATAGAATAACATACTAAAGGTTGTAATAATATAGTAATAAAAAGATACTTCCTTATAAATAGGTTATACACACTTACCAAGCTATACTAAAAGTAGTATAAGTAAAGAGGAAATGATAAGTGGGAAGATTTCTATATATAGCTAGATAAGAGAGTTATACTAGACTAAGTAATATCTAAGAAACAGATAAGCTATATAAAAGGGGCGTTAGTAATAATATTAAAGAACTTAAAAGAATAGACTATAGACTAAAGAGAGATAATATAGGTATTGGTACTAGCAAATAATATAGTAATATTTAGATTAACGTGGGAGAGGTTTAAACTTAAGGATAAGGATAAGCTAAGAGTTAATCCTAAGCACCTAGCGTATTACATATTAGCGTAGATCGTATATATAGATAATATATGCAATATATATAGGACACCTAAAGATAAGTACCGCAAGTATCTAATAAGAATATATTAGATAATAGATAAAAAGAGGTACAGAGATGCTAAGTATATATATAGTTAGTACTTAGTAGAAGTTTAAGAACTAGAAGACTTAATACTTTAACTAGGAAGGTTCCTTACAGAAGAATACCTAGACAGATAATAGTAGTAGAAGTGCCTAAAGAATACTTATCTATAGCATATAGAGGAAAAGAAAAGAATTAAGTATTAGCTATAGAAGAACTAAGTATAGTTAAAGGTTAATAGTTAACAGTTAAGAAAAGCGGAGGCCCACAGAACTAGAGGGAGCTAGTAATAGAGCTTTAGACCCTTAAAGGAATTACAGAACAACACCTAAGTTTAAGAGTTAATTGGTAAGGTTAGAAGTTTAAAGCACTAGTAGATAGTAGAATAATAAGAAACCATATATTACCAATAGTAGTAAAAAGGATAGAGTTACTATATAGATAGAAAGAACACCCTTACCTATTAATAACAATTTTAGGAGATCTAATAGCCTATAGAGGAGGCATTATTAATCTTAAAACAGGACTAATTCAGTTAACTATTAAAGAAAGACCAGTTAAGATATCTTTTAATATCCTACTATTAGGAAAGAATAAGGCAATATTAAGAATACCTTAGTTATAGAAATATAATCTAAGGATTAATTAGGTTACAGGTTAAGTTAATATTAAGGATATATAATAACGCAAGATGCAATAATAAACCAAGATAGTATAGTACTAGGTTAGAGTAACTTACGAAGAGACTAAGTAAGGCTTAAGTCACGTACTAAAAAATACTATAAGTATGGTAAAAGGTTATAGAGCCTAAAAAGTAAAAAGCGGTTAGAATATATAGTATAGGACTATAAAATAGAGTTGGAACCAGGAACGAGTCTAAAGTTCTTTCCAATCTATAAGCTTACTAAAACTAAGTTAGTAGCGCTTAAGGAGTTTGTTTAAGAAAACCTATAAAAAGGATATATTAGACCATCGCAGTTATTAGCAGGATATTTGGTATTGTTTATCCTAAAGAAAAATAGAAAACTTAGGATGTGTATTAACTATAGATAGTTAAAGAGCATTATATAAAAGGATAGGTATCCTTTACCCTTAATTAGTGAAATTTAAGACAGGATAGGTAATGTATAGATCTTTACGAAAATAGATTTAAGATAGGCGTATTATTAAATTAGGATTAAAGAAGGCGATAAATAGAAGGCAGCCTTTAGGTTAAAGAAAGGACTATATAAGCTATTGGTAATACAGTTTAGACTTATAAATACACTAGTAACGTTTTAAAAAGAATTAATAGTGTATTAGGAGAACACTTTAATAAATTCGTTATAGTATACCTTAACAACATTATTATCTACTTAATAAGTAAGGAAGAGCATAGAGAACACATTAAGTGGGTTTTAAAGAGACTATAAGAGGAAAAGATGCTAGTAGCAATTAAGAAATGCGAGTTCTTTGCTAGGAAGACCAATTTTATTAGATTTATTATTAAGCTAGGTAAAATTAGTATGGACCTAAAGAGGATAGAAGCTATAGTAAGTTAGCAAGAACTAGAGAATATTATATAATTAAGGTTATTTCTAGGGTTTTATAACTACTATAGGAGGTTTATAGTATAGTAGTTAAAGAATATTAAGCTATTTACAAGACTTATAAAAAAGGAGGAACTATAGATATGGGGTAATAAGTAGAAGAAGTTATTTAAAAAACTTAAGGAGTTATTTACCCAAGATTTAATCCTTAAGATTTACTAACTAAAGTTAGACATGGTTATAGAAATAGATGTATTAGACTTTACATTAGGAGTATATCTGTTATAAAGGTATCTAGATAAATGGCACCTAGTAGCATACTATAGTTGGAAGATAATACTATTAGAACTAAACTATAATATCTATAACAAGGAGTTGTTAGGTATAGTTACAGCACTTAAAAAGTAGAGAGTATTTTTACAAGATATAGAGAAACCGTTTATAGTTAAAATAGACTATAAGAACCTAACAGGATTCCTAATAATAAAGGAACTAAACTAAAGATAAGTTAGATAGGCTAAAATGCTTATAGAATATTACTTCGAAATTTAGTATACCAAGGGTATTAAAAACGCAAGAGTAGATGCGCTTAGTAGAAAAACAGAATTATAAAATAAAGAAAAGCCATTAGGAGTAATATTACGTAAAGGTAAAGATAGATTAATTATGTATAATTATCTAAAGATTATAGCAATAAGAGAAGAAAGGACCTATAAGGCACTAGAAAGTGCGTGGTTATAAAGAATTTAAGAAGTATAGAGTAAGGATCCAGAGGTAGAGCAATATAAGCACTAAGAGGCTATATATATACCAAAAGCAGTTATAAAGGAGTTTATAGAAGAGTTTTATAAGGGAATGACTTAAGGACACAATGGAGCTATAGGCTTAGTATTAAGACTTTAAAAGAAGTATATTATTTAAGGAATCTAGGGACTAGTAAAATAAGTTATAAAAAAATGTTTAAATTATTAGAGAAATAAACTAATAAGGTATAAGCTATATAGAGGGCTATAACCTATTAAGACACTATAAGGGCTATAGGAGGTTATATTATAGGACTTTATTATAAAGTTACTAAAGTTAAGAAATCCTATTACCAGATAAAATTATAATGTAATCTTAGTAATAGTAGACAAGCTAACTAAGTAGGGCTACTTTATAGCGTATATAGAAGAAATCTTAGTAGAAGATGTGGCTAGAATTTATGTTAAAGAAGTATTTATAAGGCATAGAGCACTAGTAAAAGTTATATTAGATAGAGATCTAAGATTCGTAGCAGTATTTTAGGAGGTATTCTTAGCAGAATAAGGGGTTTAAGCAGCAACGTTAACTGCGTATTACCCCTAAATAGATAGTTAAATAGAGAGACTAAACTAGATGTTAAAACAGTATTTAAGGCATTATATTAATTATACGCAAAATAATTAGGTATTATTATTACTAGTTATGTAGTTTGTATATAATATAACACTATAGAAAGGGATAGGCATATTACCTTTTAAGGCGAATTATGGATATAAGCTAAGAATATTATTGTTACTATAATAAGTAAAGAAAATAAGTAGCATAGCTAAAGAAAGAATGGAGAACTTAATAAATCTTTATATACACCTTAAAGAAATAGCTAAACTAGTACAAGAAAGAATAAAAAAGTACTATAATACTAAGAGATCTAAGGGACCAGATCTTAAGGAGGGAGATAAAGTATAGCTACTATATAAAAATTTTAAAAGTTAACGACTAAGTAAGAAGTTAGACTATATTAGACTAGGACTATTTACAGTTAAAGTAAAAATCTTAGAAGTTATGTATAGACTTAACTTACTAGAGAAGATAAAGATCTACCCTATATAGTATATTATAATACTAGAGCTAGTATATAGGAATATTAAGCCACTAGTTTATAAGGTAGATATGTATAAAGGATAAGAGGAAGACAAATAGGAAGTTTTAAAGATTATTAGTTATAAGGACGTTAATAATAAAATATAGTATAAAGTTAAGTGGATAGGCTATAATAAGACTACCTAGGAGCCACTAGATAACTTAAAGAACGCTATAAGAAAGGTATAGGAGTATTAGAAGAAAATAGGTTAGGCAGTATTAATAAAGAAGGATTATTAAAGAATGAGTTACCTAAGGGGGACTTAAGAGGATTAACTACTAAGGTATTTAGAGTTATTTCCCTCTCTGTTAGAAAAGAATCTATTCTATTATTACCAAGTTCCTAAAGACCTTATTCTATAAGTTTCTACTTCTTAGAACGCACCTTCTTATAAACCTTTTTAAGACAAAGTAAACGTATAGACGTAGCGATGCGGGCTTTTAGGGCCCTCTGTTCTATATCATAAGAACGTTTTAAATCCGCCAAAGCTTAAGTTAGCTTACTATTAAGTTTTATAGCAGTAAGTTAAACCTAGGACCCTAATAGCAATTAACAAGGGTACTTAAAGACTATTAAAAGTAATAGGACGTATATACTTAGCGTTAGAAATTAAGCAAATATTATAGGACAACTAAATATTCGCTTTAGTGCACTCTAAATATAAAAAGGGTTGCTAAGATAAAGGGCTTACTAGTGTAATATAGACTAACCCCTCTTTTATATAATAAGAACACAGAGATGGCATTATTTTACTAAGAGATAGTATTATAGCAATAGTATAAGCGCAACATTATGCCTGCAAAGAAAAAGGAGCTTTAGGTGTCACAGCGACGGGGCAATTAAGGCGTAAGCGCCGTAAAGAACATATTGAAGCCTGTATAATTGAAATGTCTATGGACTCGGATATCAAGATGAGGAGGAGTAAAAGAAGGTCGTGGAAAGAACACGTCTATATACATGGAGCCAAGACGTAAGCGAACCCCCTAACTAGGCCCTATCCAGGTTACGCACATCAGTGCCGTAATATTAGGTATAATAAGTAAGGATATTAACCAAATTAATTAGATAGATATTACACCTCTAGTAAACAACTTAGAGATATTAGAGATCTTTAAGGACAAAGATAAAGAGGAGGGAGATGGTGTTATAGACACTTTAAGTATAATACTATAACTACTAAAAGAGGAGTTGGAGGAAGCTAGTTAGTTAATAAGGGTATAGTCTAGTATAGAACCAGTAGAGCTATATAATAAGGAAGGCCTTTGGACTATGGCGAAATGGGTAAAGAAAAAGGCAGGGCGCCCAGCAGAAGACCCACACCTACCACCCCTACGAAGAGCAGGGGAAGCACAGGCCACTAACAATAATAATAAGAAGGCAAAGATCTTTATAAAAAGGTTCTTCCCCTAACCGGCTCTAGCAGACCTTAGTGACATTATAGGTGAAACACCGGTGACTCGCCTGCGGGTCGACAGCGATATAATAATAAAGAAAATGGCCAGAACTATTAGCCGCCTTTTAAACAACACAGCACTAGGACCAGATGGAATTCTAAATAAGGCCTTAAAGACCTGTGGACTACTTATAGCACCCTAGCTTGCAGATATAGCCAGAGTATGCTTTGCTATAGGCTACTACCTGCGACTTAGAAGATCTATAACGACAGTTATCCTATAAAAAGAAGGCAAAGCAGATTACTTAACCCTAGGAAGCTACCGCCCTATTGCCTTAAAAAATACCCTTAGTAAGATCTTAGAAAGGGTAATAGCGGAGCGTATAGTAGACACGGCTAAGGAACACGCCCTACTACCACAAAGTTAAATAGGGGCAAGAAAGAACCGCTTAACACTATTAGTACTTACGCTACTCGCTACCACTATTAAATCTGCATGGGCGATGCGAAGGGACTTCGTAGTATTAATGCTTAGCTTAGATATTAGTGGTGCCTACAACAACATACCCTATAAGCGCCTCCTATATATCCTTAGGGCAAAGGGCTTCCTAAAATAGATTATACAATTTATTTAAGGGTTTATAGGCCAGAAAGAAATATTACTAGTCTTTAGCGGATACCAGAGCCCCCCTATTACAGTTATAACAGGAATACTATAAGGATTACCCCTCTTGCCTATACTCTTCCTTTTCTTTATAAGCAACCTGCTTGACTCCTTTAAGGAAGGGGCAACTTAGGGGATAGGCTTTATCAATAACATAAACCTAATTATATACAGGCCAACAGCCGCAGAGAATTGCAGAACACTAGAGAAAGCCCATAATATCTATATAGAATGGGTAAGATAATATAGAGTCTAATTCTTACCAGAGAAATACCAGCTAATCTATTTTATAAGAAAACGTAACCAATCTGCAGATTTTAAGCATTTAATTTACATCTAAGGCTTTAGGGGTTAACCAGTTTAGGGCCTAAGGGTATTAGGAGTATGGGTAGACAGTAAGCTCTAGTAGAGCGCATATACGGCGTAAGCGGCCCGTAAGGGCCAAGCACAGTACATTGTATTATCTAGGATCGTTAATTCCACATAGGGACTATGCTTCTAGAGGTCACGCCTACTATACATAGCAGTTGTCCGGCTAACTATAACGTATAGGTCCAGTGTTTGGGCCATTAGAGAAACTAAAAAAGGCCCCCCTAAATCACTCTTTAAACCACTCCAAAAGGTCTAAACAGCCTGCCTCTAGAGTATAATAGGAGGGTATAAGCGATCAGCTACAGCACTGCTTAAGAAGAAAGCCAATATTCCCCCCCTATAACTATATATTAAAGCCGCTGCAATGTAAAGGGCGTAAAATGAATGCAACTCTAATATTATAAAGTATATCAAGACACGCCTAAATAAACTATAGAGGGACCCTAGGGCCCCCTATAGGAGAACAAACTAATAACCCCAAAGTAGGGAAGATATATTGGAGAAACAGGTAAAGAAAGTAGAAGAAGAATAGTGCTGCTTTAGGGCCCAGGCCCATATAGAGGAGAAAGGGAGACGCGCAAGAGGTCAGTAAAGACAATAGTAAGAGAGAGAAAGGAGCTAAAGTAGAGCATAAAAGAACGCCGGGAAACTATCTACTATAATACAATACTGGTTAGACCAACGCTGGAGAGGCGCATAAAAGTTAAAGGTACAGAGGTTGTCTTAGGCAAGAGGAACCCAAGCCGTAGCATAGTTGACGCTATAGGGGGTAAACACTTAAGGGCTCCAAGAAGGCCTAATAAAGGCAGAAAATATAATAGCAACACTCTTAAGAATAGGAATAATAGGACTAAAAGACTGGCTCTACTAGGTGGGTGTCCTAGTAGGTAGCCCAAGATGCGAATATAGTTGGCTAAGACAGACAGCAAAACACGTAATACTGTTATGCCCCTTACATACTAACCAAGAAGCAATGCTCTTAGTAGCTAGCATAGAGAACTATAATACACTGCTCTTAATATAAAAAGGTCTTAAGGCGGTTACCCAGTGGCTTATTAACTAAAGTGTACTAGACCAGTTCCGGGTTGCAAAGGAAATAGTAATAGAAGGTAAGGGGGCGAGTGTTAGGCGCCCCCTAATGACTCTATAGTAGTAGAGTTAAGTTTGCGATACTAGCGCGTCCGTAGGCTTGCTACGGCAGCAGTGGTTCCTAAGGAGGTCAAAAAGTAAGGTAGTAGAGCACCATAGGTGACTTACAGGCGCCTTGTAGGCGAGTCCCAAAAGGCAGGGAGATGGATCACGGGGTTTTCTTATTTTCTTAAATAGAGTTTTCTCCCTATATATAAATAAGGAGTAGTCCGCGTGGGCCTAATAGGGATCCGAATCGGACGTTAAGTAATGAATTATTATTATTATATAATAAGGAATGGTAAGCAAGTTATATAATGTTATACACAGTGTATAAAGGAAACGTATGTATAATATATATAACACGTACCTTATGTATAAGGAGAGTTTCTTAGGAGTACGGGTATGTATTTAAAGGACTATAGTCCCTACCTAGATAGTTCCTTTTCCTTATAGTAAATCTTAGAATATAATTAGAGTTAATCTGTTAGGCAACTACTTTACTAGTTATTATTTGTACTTGTTATATTATTAACTTCCTATTTACCTATACAACTTAGCCTAATAATAAGTCCACCGTGGTATTTCCTATAAGGCTTTATTATACTAGCTAAGTTCTTATAAAATCTATTACTAGCTTATCTTGTAGAGATTAATAGATTACTTACCTATCTCTATAATACCAGATACCTCGCTCTTAAGTTCTCTACTATTATACTATATAAGATAAACTAAGTTCTAAAAGCTGCTTTTAATGCTAGCTTTACTAATAATACTCTAACATATTAGAGCTTATAGGGTTTCTTAATAAGCTTATTTAATAGGCCTATAGTATGGTAGGCAACTAGATAAAAGGCAGTTATTAAGTCTACTATAGAGGCAGAACTTCTAGCTCTCTTATATATTAGTAGGGAGGTTAAGTATATAGTTTAGATATTTAAAGCTATTAGATTTGATCCAGAACAGGACGTTATTATTAATTATAACAATTAGCAGTTAGTACGGATTGTAATAAAAGAGACTCCTACGGTATTTATAAAACTCTATTATATAGATATCTATTAATTCTGGCTTTGCCAAGAGGTCCAAAATGGAAGCTTTATTGTATAATGGGTACCGATAAGCAAGATAGCTACAGATGGACTAACTAAAGCTCTATTAAAGCAAAATCATCAAAAATTTGTTAAAGTGGTAGGGCTCCGCGATATCAGATATCTGGTTAGTTGACGCTTAGATAACAGCAAAGCTCACCACTAGCTCGTCTCTCCCAACTGCCTAATCTGGTAATCCAGCTCTGACGCTCTACGTCAGATCTAAGGGGATGTGTTGGCCACGGAGGTAGCTTTACTGCTAAGGTGTCGGACTCCGAACTACTACGGACACCGAAGGTCAAATAAGGGTTATTTCCTTATGTATATTAGGGCTCTTAGAGCCACCTTGAATAAAACAGATCACTTATTCAATTCTGTGTCTCTACCTATTAGCTGGCCTATGTTATCTATCGTGATACCCGCCTGGCTGAAAGCGCTGGTACAAGGGTGTGGCCGGAGCGGGTCGGCCGCCCTCCCTGCTAGCGCAGGCAAACTGCAGAGAGCTCCAGACGAATCTATGCGCTAAAAACACCGCTTATACTGTGCTAACACTTAGATCTTATATATTTTGCAGCTGAGGAAGAGCAGGCAGAGGCCTACACAAGACTCATGGTTGCATAATCCTGTAAAGCCCGATAAATAACCTTGTTCTGCCTTCCCATTACTTAGTTATACTTAATCCACTTTGATTCAATTGCGAGTCATAGGTGGTTTTTTTCTCATGGGGCAGTGATGTAACTGGTTTGGATCGGTTCTAGAATTTGCCTTAAAATTGGTCTAAAAATCAAATTAAAGCTCCAAACTGGTTCTAGAACTGGTTCAACTAGATAAACTAGATAAAATAGTATATACAGTAGTAGAAGAGTTTAAGGGAGGGAAGGAGTAGTTAAATAGAGTTATAAAACGGCTTAAGGACCTATATAGCTTGAGCGACGTCAGCAGCTAGTTTAATAGTTAATGAATCAATAAGAGGCGCGGACTTACTATCACCAGTCTTGGCATGGTGTTGAGAAGCAGGTAAGAGATTCTGGTTCAACTGCATTTGTCCTCGTCTTCTGGCGCTTCTGCTTTCTACCATTAGAGGCCTTACTAATGCGCTTTTGAGGAATAGGAGGAACCTTGCCCGTAGTATGGCTACTATTAGCATAACTACTACCACCTCCACGGGTTGTTCGGCCGGTCGCAGTAACGGAGCTCTCCATAGGATTTGCGGTATTAAACAATGAGGGCAGCAATGAGGGCGACAGTAAGAGTGATGTGATAAGGGCGACGCGATAAGGGCGACGTAATAAGGGCGACGCGACGAGGGCGACGCGACGAGGATCATTCTACAAGGCTTCAGCGGATCAAATCGGGGTGTCGCTGCACCACGGAACAATCCTTGATATACAGCTTGGTAAGTGTACAGCGGATTTAATAGGCTCGACTCCTCAGGTGGCGTTCGCCCGCTCACCACTAAGGCTCTATATGTACTAAGCTCGGACCCCTAGAACTCGGCCCCCCCGAACTCGGCCACGTTTTCCATATAAAACGCCAGTTTTCCACCTCTATAAAAACAGTATTAGTAATATATTATTAATAATATAAAGTTCTAAACTTAAAGCTTATATAGTCTTAAGTAAATTTATAAAAAAATAAAAAAATAAAAAATAGTTTATTTTAGGTAGTATTAAAGCTGTGCTAACGGCCTAGGGGGGGCTTCTTCTTCGCCCATATTGTCTAATTAGGGTATTAAGTCTATAGAACAAAGTACTTATTATTAGATTCGCGATTCTATACTATCTTAGTACTATATTTAATATCTAAAGTTTGGCCTAACTATAAGAGCCCCTTTAAGATTTATTTTGGTATTTCTAGTAAAACGCTACCCGCCTAGCTTTCTAGTTATTTGCGTATAGGCCACTACTTTATAGATAGAGTTATTAGTATAAGGGATATATTGTCCTAATTGGCGCTACTAAAAGGACCAGTCTTTTTAGTGCTAATTAGCTGTAAGAGTATATATATTAGGTCCCGCCGCGCTTGCGACAAGTTCGCAAGCACTCTCAGTCTTTTTGGCCGTATGGCGACGTGGAGGCGGGCCACGTTACATTAGCAGTTAAATATATTAAATAATGCTTTGCCTTCCTTATAGCCTTAATTGGCGTTATTAGTAGTACTATTTCCTATATTATCTCGCTATTTAGCAGGCTCTAGCTATTGAAATATATGTTATAGGACTAAAACTCTATGTATTACTTATCTTCTATATAGGTAGTTAAAGAGATTTTAAGGAACTTTAACCGCCGGTTAAAGTTATCTAATTAATTAGATTCCTACCAAGAGGTTTCTCCTATAAGTCTTATTACGTAATATTATTGCAGGCTTGTTTTCTAACACTAGCTGCCTTTTAGTTATAGTAGGAATCGGCTTAGGAGCCTTAAAGACTTTAGAGTCTATTAAATTTGATTATATTATAGAATTTCTTTAATATTTTAGAATTAGAGAGTAGTATATTATTTACTTTTTTAATTTACACAGAAGAGAATTATAAACATTAGTTCTAAGTATCCACTATATTACCTTTAGAAGAGAAATTATAACAGCGCTTAATAAAATTAGCAAAGCATCGGCTTTAGGATATTAAAAATGCCTATAGTAGCTACTAAAATATCTTTTTAAAAGGGAAGCTCTTATTCTATCTACCTAGTAATTTATATACTAGGCATCTTAACTTAATCTAATTAATTAGTTCTATTAGCCCCGCTTTTATTAATAACTATAAAATAAAATTTACTAGACAAAGGGATAAAGTGACCTAAGTATTATAGGCATGTTCCTAATATATAGGAATAGGATTATCTTTAAAAACGGCGGTTAGCTAAACTCTGCCATCTCTTACTAATTTTTTACGCAATAATATTTCTAGCAAGGTACTAGGAAACTAAGCCCTATCTACTATTAAGTATTTAATCTATAGCAAGGATGGCAAGGATATAATTATTTCGCTATAACTATACTATAGTAAATCTTAAAAAGCCTTATATAAACAATTCCTCTTTAGTTATTATTTAGGTTATAATAGAATCCCATTACTATCTTGAAATTAACCCTAAGTAGAACGCCACCGGTTTATATTATCTTAGTAGCAGTATATTAGTACAAGAGTAAAAGATAGTTTTGGCCCTACTAGTTCGGCCTAGAGAAGCTTAATTTATCTAACACTATTACGCTTTAGAAAGTATATATAACCAGCTAACGCAGGACCCTATCCCAAAACAATATTTAGGTCCGTTTTCTTAACTAGTAGGGATTCTTATTAGATTAGATTTAGCTTAAAGGATTAGAGCTATAATGTCGTACTATAATCAATTGGTTATTGTAGATCTTTATATTTAGAATTTAGCTATAATCCCCCTATTTAAATTTTAAATTTATTTATCTTCTATTATAGGGCCTCTAAATTTTTATTATAACGCAAGGAAAAATAGCGCTCCTTATAGTTCTTCTTTTTTTTAGCCTTTAGTTTTTCTTACTTTAGAATATAAGCGCTACGTACTATTAGCTAGATAGTAATACTACTTCCACTAACTATACGCCTTATAATTACGGCACAATAAGCATATATTATAACACTACTAATAATAATATCTGCATACCTAAAGGTCTATATCTCTATTATAAAACTAGCTATATAAGAGACGCATATACTAACTTAATATAGGCCTCTCTAATATTACGGACGCTTTAAGTACGATGTTATAACTACTTGGAGAAGAGTCGGCGGAAGCTAGTTGGTTAATATAGGCACGGTCCAGGATGGAGCCGGTAGAGCCATATGACAAGGAATGGTAACCAAGGTTACGTAACGTGCTCTGTAAGGTCTATAAGGTTTGCAAGGTCTGTTATATACCTCACATACCTTACATACCTCACGTACAAGAGAGGATTTCTTAGGAGTATGGTTGTGTATTTAAAGGACCTCAGTCCCTACTGTAGATAGTTCTCTCCTTATAGTAAATCTTAGAGTATAATTGGAGTTAATCTGTTAGGCAACTACTCTACTAGTTACAATTATGTTGTTAATTTGTTCTTACCTACATACCTAGCCCAATAATAGGACCCACCGTAGTTCCTACTATAAGGTTCCATTACACATTCACTACCAAGGTTACGGTATTGAATAAGGTCGAACAACATGCCACCCAAAGCACTAGTTATAACGGCATTGACGGCAGCCACAACCTTAGGGCCAGGTGATACCAGTATAGATAATAGGGATTCTCAAGTGGTTACGCGAGGTTAGTTATAGGAAATGGTTAATTACTTATAAGATAATAATAGGATACTTAAAGAACGCATTAATAAAATTAGAGTAGCGAAAATTAAGCTACCTTTAATTAAATAGTTCTTAGGAGAGAAGTCAAAGCTCAAGGGATTTCTTATGTAGATGCACTTTAAGGTAATACAGGAAGGAGTGAAGTTAGCAATATCGTTAGATTAAGTAGCCTATGCAGGATTGTTCCTGACAGGGAGGGCACTTAAGTGGTTTAAACTATATCTTACAGAAATATAGGCTAATGGCATAACAACTACTAACTAGGACGTGCGGTATATATTTACTAGTTAGAACGGGTTTGTAGAACAACTAATGTAGATGTTTAAAAATCTGGAGGCCACAACTATAGCAGAACAAAAGCTTCAGAACTTAGTATAACACACTTTAGCAATTAAGTATATAACACAGTTTTAAACACTAGCCATATAGGTTAAGTGGAATAATAGGGCGCTTATGGCATAGTATAAATAGGGACTTAAGGCTAAAGCCTAGAACGCAATTATCCTAATAGAAGATGCGGATACTTTAAGAGAGTTAATAAACTAGTTAATAAAGATCAATAATAGGATCTATCAAAGGGAATAAGCTAAAAAAGGGCAAGACAGAGTTCTATAGTTGTATAAGGCGCAGAGTACGCAATAATAGATATAGAGTTAAAAACTATAGAATGGCGCAGAGCTAATGGACTTAAGCGGTACTAAAGAAACCTAAAAATAGGAAAAGAAACTATAGAAACCCAGAGGTTAAAGATTAAGTAATTAAAGAACCTAGGAGCAAAGGCCAAACTAGGGATCTTAGCAGCAGAAGACGTTTAGGCGGACTCTATAGCAAGAAAAATGGTTTAAAGATAGGGCTTGTATAAATTATGGAAAACAAGGTCATTTTACTAGAGACTATAGAGGTGGTTAAAGTAACTATGCGGTAAAGGGAACTAGGCTAGCAGATAGCACATATATACAGAGGGATAATAGTGCACTATAAGGAACAAAAGAATGTTTAATTAATAGTTTTACGTATTGTTATAACAACGCGTGCCGAATTTATAAGGACGCTAAGTACGGCGTAAGCTATTAGCTATAGGAGCTATTATTATCTAAGTTTAAAGAAACCAACGAACTAGCTCGTAGATTGGACATTAAGGACGATAAATTTAACATAGGTGAAGTATTTACTAATAATAAGGCAACAAAGGCAGCTTACTAGGAGCATGCAGACCTTAGAGAAGTCAAAATAGAAGCAGAAACTAAAACCATTATGGAATAGGGTTTAGTAACGGATGTTATAATACCGTTAGATATAATTTCCATTGCTTTATAAGACAATAGGAGCAATATTTAAAAGAAACTAAGCAAGTAGACAACTGCTAGTACTAGCTTATTACTCGATAAAGGCAAAAGGCTATAAGCTTAAGATTCTTAAGAAGAGATATAAGAAGCTTAAGATTTTTAAGATAAGATAAGATATACCTAAGGACCCATAATGGACAAAAACTAATAGGAAAGAGTAGCGACTTAGTTTAGTAACAAACAAATAAGTATAGGACGTAAGTTTAAGAACTATAAGTTTGGGGAACAAATAAGAACGTTAGTAATCCTAAGTAAATATAGTGTTTAGCCTAAAGATTAAACAGTTAATACTAGGATTAAAAAGTAAGACGACTATAAAGATCTAGCTGCAAGACGTAGAAAACAAGAAACTATAGATAAGTTTAGGACAAGAATTATTGCATAGTAAGAGTAAAAGCTAGATAAGAGGTTAGCTATACTAGGTTGTATAAGGGATAGATCACCCGTATAAAGAATTACTAATAGGCTAAGTGCAGGGACATCTAGGGCAAAATGGTTGGATAAATTAGAACAAAAAGAGGATCTAGATATCCTAACTAGGTTTAAAGAAAGATATACTAAAGGATATTACAATGCAGTAATAACAAGGTACTTTTTAATAGATAGACTATACACACTAAACTAGTTGTACAGAAAGTGGTATAGGCAACAATATAATAACAAATGGGAAGATTTCTATATATAGCTAGATAAAAAAGTTATCTAAGACCAACCTATTACGGAAAAACACATAAGTCATATTAAAGGAGCGTTAATTATGATGTTAAGGAACCTAGAAGAAGGATTTAGGGACTAGAGAAGTAAGTAATAAATCTTAGTACCTATAGCAGAGATACTAGTGGTTAGGTTAACTAGGTATAGGTTTAAACTTAAAAATAAAGATAAACTAAGAGTTAACCTAAAACATATAGCGTATTATATACTATCGTGGATAGCTTATATGGATAATATATGCAATATATATAGAGCACTAAAAGATAAGAACTGGAAGTATCTAGTAAGGATATATTAGGCACCAGAGGAAAAGCGGTTTAGAAACGTTAAGTATATATATAGATAGCACCTAGTAGAAGTATAAGGTTAAGGGGACTTAATACTTTAACTAGGAAAATTTCTTACGGAAGAATACCTAGATGGATAATAGTGGTGGGAGTGCCCAGAGAACACTTGTCTATGGTATATAGAGGAAAAGAAATAAACTAAGTATTGGCCTAAGTTGGATTAAGTATAGGTAGGATCTAGCAGCCAATAGTTAGGAAAAGGGGAGGTGTATAGGACTAGAGGGAATTAGTATTAGAGCCTTAGACCCTTAAAGGAATTTAAGGTTAATACCTAAATTTATAAGCTAAATGGTAAGATTAATAGTTTAAAGCGTTAGTAGATTATAGAGTAACTAGGAACTACATATTACCAAAAGCAGTGGAAAGGATAGGGTTACTATATAGATAAAAAGAATACCTATATCCACTTATAATAATTTTAGGAGATTAGATAGCCTATAGAGGAGGTATTATTAATCTTAAAATAGGACCTATTTAGTTAACTATTAAAGGAAGACTAGTTAGAATGTCTTTTAATATTCTACTATTAGGACAGGATAAGGCGATACTAGGAATACCTTAGTTATAGGAGTATAATTTAAAGATTAATTAGGTTACAGGTTAGGTTAATATTAAGAATACTTAACGGTGTAAAGTGCGACAGTAAACTAAGTTGGTATGGTACTAAGTTGGAGTAATATATAAAGAGACTAAGCGAAGCTTAAGTTATGTACTAAAGAGATACCATAAGTATGGTAAAAAGTTATAGTCACTAGAAAGTAAAAAGCTATTAGAGTATATAGTATGGGACTATAAGATAGAATTAGAAGAGGGAATAAGTCTAAAGTTCTTTCTAATCTATAAGCTTACTAAAATGGAGTTAGTAGCGCTTAAGGAGTTTGTTTAGGAGAACTTACATAAGGGATATATTAGACTATTATAGTTATTAGTAGGATATCTAGTACTATTTATCCTAAAGAAAAACGGAAAACTTAGGATGTATATAAACTATAGACAGTTAAACAGCATTACTAGGAAGGATAGGTATCCTTTACCCTTAATTAGCGAAATCTAAGATAGGATAGGCAACGTAAAGATCTTTACGAAGATAGATCTAAAATGGGTGTACTATTAGATTAGGATTAAGGAAGGCGACAAATAGAAGGCAGCCTTTAGGTTAAAGGAAGGACTATATAAACTGTTAGTTATACAATTTGGGCTTATAAACGCACTAGTAATATTCTAGAAGCGAATTAATAGTATATTAGAAGAACACTTAGATAAGTTTATTATAGCATACCTTAATAATATTATTATCTACTTAGAGAATAAGGAAGAACATAGAGAATATATTAAGTAGGTCTTAAAGAGACTATAGGAAGAACAGATGCCAGTAGCAATTAAAAAATGTGAGTTCTTTATAGTAAAGACTAATTTCGTAGGATTTATTATTAAACTAGGGAAAATCAGTATAGATCTAAAGAAAGTTAAAGCTATAGTAAGTTAGTAAGAACTAGAGAATGTTACGCAATTAAGGTCATTTCTAGGGTTTTATAACTACTATAGGAGGTTTATGGCATAATGGTTAAAAAGCATTAAGCCGTTTACAAGGCTAACAAAGAAAGAGGAACCGTAGGTTTGGGGTAATAAATAGAAGGAGCTATTCTAGGAACTTAAAAAGTTGTTTACCTAAGAACTAGTCCTTAAGATCTATTAACCAAAGTTAGAAACAGTTGTTGAGATAGACGTATTAGACTTTGCACTAGGAGTATGTTTGCTATAGAAGTATTAAGACATATGGCATCCAGTGGCGTACTATAGTTGGAAAATAATACTACTAGAGTTAAACTATAACATCTATAACAAGGAGTTGTTAGGTATAGTTATAGCACTTAAGAAATAGAGAGTATTCTTATAAGGTATAGAGAAACCATTTGTGGTTAAGACGGACTATAAGAACCTTATAGGATTCCTAATAATAAAGGAACTTAACCAAAGATAGGTTAGATAGGCGGAAATGCTTATAGAATACTATTTCAAAATTTAGTATACTAAGGGTATAGATAATACACAAGCAGACACTCTAAGTAGAAAGGCTAAACTATAAAGTAATAAAAAGCTATTAGGAGCTTTATTATAAAGGGATTAAGATAGATTAATTAGGTATAACTATCTGAAGATTATAGCAACTAAAGAAAGCCAGATCTATAAATTACTAAAGAGTAACTGGATATAGAAGATCTAAGAAGTATAGATAAAGGATCCAGACTTAGAGCAATATAAAAATAGAGAAGTAATATATATGCCTAAGTCTATTACAGAAGAATTTATTAAGGAATTCTATAAGGGAATAATATAAGGATATAACGGAGCTATAGGCTTAGTATTAAGGCTTTAAGAGGAGTATATTATTTAAGGAATCTGGGGGCTAGCAAGATAAGTTATAAAAAAGTATCTAGATTGCTAAAGGAATAAACTAATAAGGCACAAGCTATATGGAGGGCTATAACCTATTAAAGTACCAGGAAGACCGTGGGAAGTTATATTATAGGACTTTATTATTAAGTTACTAAAGTTAAGAGATCCTATTATAGGACAAGATAATAACGCGATTTTAGTAATAGTGGATAAGCTAACAAAGTGGGGATACTTTATAGCATGCACTAAGGAGATATTAGTAGAAGATATTGCTAGAATCTATATAAAGGAAGTGTTTATAAGATATAGAGCACTAAATAAGATTATATTAGACAGAGATCCAAGATTTATAGTAGTATTTTAGGAAGTGTTTCTGGTAGAATAAGGAGTTCGCGCAGTAACATCTACAGTGTATTATCCGCAGACGGATGGACAAATGGAAAGACTAAACTAGACACTAGAACAGTATCTAAGGCATTATATTAATTATGTATAGAACAATTGGGTATCGTTATTACCAGTTATATAGTTTGCGTACAACACAACACTATAAGAAGGAATGGGGACATTACTATTTAAGGCAAATTACAGGTATAAACCAAGAACGTCGTTATCGCCACGTTAAGCAAAAAAGACGAGTAGCACAGCTAAATAAAGAATGGAGATATTAATAAATCTTTATAAAGACCTTAAGGAAACAGCTAAACTAGTATAAGAATAAATAAAAAGGTACTATAACGCTAAGAGATCTAAGGGACCAGATCTTAAGGAGGGAGATAAAGTATGGCTACTATATAAAAATTTTAAGAGTTAACGACCAAGCAAGAAGTTAGACTACGTTAGACTAGGACCTTTTAAAATTAAGTAAAGGATTTTATTGGTTATGTATAAGTTAAACCTACTAGCTAAAATAAAGATCTACCCTATATAACATATCGCAATGCTAGAGCCAGTATACGGGAATATTAAGCTACCAGTCTATAAGGCAGACACGTACAGAGGATAAGAGAAAGACGAATAGCAAGTTTCGAAGATTATTAGTTACAAGGATATAGATAACAAAACATAGTATAAAGTAAAGTGGATAGGCTATAATAAGACTACCTAGGAACCATTAAGCAACCTAGAGAACGCTATAGGAAAGGTAAAGAAGTATTAGAAGAAAGCAGGTTAGGGAGCGTTAAAAAAGGATCACCAAAGAACAAGTTACCTAAGGGGGACCCAAGAGGAGCAATTGCCGAGCTACTTGGAGTTGTTTCCCTCGCAGGAGGAGAGCTAGTCCTTTTATTACCTAGCTTATTAAAACCCTATTAAACAAGCCTTTACTCCTTAGAACGGACCTTCTTACGCACTTTCTTAAGACAAAGAAGACGGGTAGAGGCCAATAGACGGGCTTTAAGGGTACGCTATTAAGCAGCTATAGCCTCCTGCTCTGCTTCCCGCGAACAATAAAGTTTATCCAAGGCGCTTAAAAGCTTACCGTTAAGTTTTATAGCGGTAGATTAAACATAAGACCCTATAACAAGTTACTTAGGGAACTTAAAGACTGTTAAGAGTTATAGGACGCGTATATTTAGCGTTAGAAACCGAACAAACGTCACACAGCGATTAAATGTTTGATTTAATACACTCTAAGCAGGAAGAGGGTTGCTAGGACGAAGAACTTACTAGCGTAACGCACACCAACCCCTCTTTCGCACAATGAGAATATAGAGACGGCATAACTTCACTAAGCAACAGTATAGCAGCCATAATACGGGCACGTCGTTAGAACAAAGAAGAAGAAGATGCTTTAGGTATAATAAGTAAGAATATTAACCAGATTAATTAGACAGATATTATACCTCTAGTAAACAACTTGGAGATATTAGAAATCTTTAAGGACAAAGATAAAGAGAAGGGAGATGGTGTTACGGACGCTTTAAGTACGATGTTATAACTACTTAGAGAAGAGTTGGCGGAAGCTAGTTGGTTAATATAGGCACGGTCTAGGATGGAGCCGGTAGAGCCATGTGACGAGGAATGGTAACCGAGGTCATATAACGTGCTCTATAAGGTCTGTAAGGTCTGCGAGGTCTATTATATACTTTATATACCTTACATACCTCACGTACAAGAGAGGATTTCTTAGGAGTACGGTTGTGTATTTAAAGGACCTTAGTCCCTACCGTAGATAGTTCTCTCCTTGTAGTGAATCTCAGAGTACAATTGGAGTTAATCTGTTGGGCAACCACTCCACCAGTTGCGATTACGTTGTTGATTTGTTCTTACCTATATACCTAGCCCAATAATAGGACCTACCGTAGTTCCTGCTACAAGGTTCCGTTACATCTAAACTATATATCTATTTATATATATACGCTAAAAAAAAGGTCTGTTAAATATTACTAGAGCCTTAGCTAATTTAACATACTAGCAACTAATAATACTAGTAGCCCCTTAATCCAGTGTCCTAATAGATCCTAGTATTACACTTTAAACAACTAAAATTGCTATAACAATAACCAAAATATTAAGCTTTTACTAATATCCTTAGCAAGCTCAAGTTTAAGCTTAACTCTAGCCTTATTAGCTAAGCTAAGTTCTAGTATAACCTTAGCCTTTATCTTTATAAATATACCTAGTAGCGCGAGTATAGTAACTAGGATAATAATTATGGCTAGGGTAGACAGGGCGACTATAGGCATAGTAATTAGCACTAGCCTATTATCTACAGGGACATTATTATCCCAGCCTACCTTAATAGGATTATTAAGTAATATAGGAGTTAGGATAGGGATTAGACTTAAAGTAGGCCTACTACTTATAGCTAGAATTATTGCTATAACCTAGTATTTCCGCTCCTAAAAATCTAAGGGGAAATTTAGAATAGTTAAACTAGAGGAAAACTCCTAGAAGGTTAAAATAGCTAACAAGCTATAGAATGCTTAGATATATATAGTCCCGTCCGCATAACTCTATATATACTACTAGAAAGACTATTTGGGGGTTATTAGGATAGTGGAACTTAAATAAAAGCTAAGGAGATAAGATAACTACCTTTAACACGTTTTGGAATACTATAATATCTTACTTATAATTTATTATTCGGATTATAGCGGCATTACATACATTTTAAAGACATTTGTTTTAATGTTTAGGCGTAATGTTTCCCTAGTAGTATTAAGCTACTTAAGAATAAATAGGAAATTTAAGAATATAAATTTCGTATATTATAGTACAGAGAAGTAGTTACTAGTAATTATAAATAGTTTGTCTTTTAATATAAGAAAATAAAAGCAAAGAGATATGGAATTCTAGCTTAAGAGGCTTACTATAAATGTATAATTGCTGTTAATAAGCTTATTATAGTAACGATATTAGAGCGTTTTATAAGCTTTGCAGTGTAGAAGAATTAAATAAATGACTTAATTATAAATCTATGGAAATTAGGTGTAATATATACATAAGATTAAGTATAGGCAATAGAGACAGGTAGTAAGAAATACGAGATATATAAGGGTAGTGCTAATGCTGTCTTAGAGCCTTCTAGGCTGTAGTCTTATGGCTTAGCCAGTATTAGTAGTCTGTTACACACACCCCTAGATTTAATAGTATAGTTAAAGCTATAGAAAATAAAATAAAGGTAGAGACTATACCAAAATAGGGAATTTAGGATATAATTTAGGAGTAGTAAGGGGATAGGGTAATATTTAAGAGTCTTTATCAGATAATGTAGTAGCAATTTAATATCAAATATCCACTAAATTTAATTGCTTTATTTATGCCTCGTACCTTTAACAGGGTAAGATTTTAGTAAGGCTATTAGTAGGTATTTTGGCTATAGGAACTCATTAGACGTTAATCTTTTTATCTTAGACTTCCTATCTAAGCCAGTGCTAATAGACGTTAATATATCGAAGCTTAGTATCAAGTTTTGGTATATCCTGTCTTAGGAGGCGTACGGTCTGCATATTATCGCATAGTAGGGTAAACTCGCGTTCTAAATTAAAGCCGATTGCCTTAAAGAAATGCTGCCATTAGATTATTTTAACAGCAGCTATAGACAGAGAGAGAAGCTCCGCTTTAGTAGTTAAGCGAGTTACTAATCTTTATAGGGTCGCTGTGACGGTACTAAAGCGCGTTACCTGCTAAATTGCCGTTCCTAGGGCAATTTGCCGCAATTTACCGCAATTTGCCGCAATCTGCCATATTCTGCAAGCACTACTTATAGAGCTAACCAATTAGGATTTTCCATGCCCGGTATAGAAAATCGCTATTAGCTCGCTTACTACTAGCGCCTTAGCGACCCCTTTATATCTTACTAGTCTCTAACACTCTCCTTCTTCTTCTCCTTAGCTTAGTATTCTTATATAGTAGCAATCTATAAGCTTCGGTTTAGAAGCATTTATATAAGCCCATTATATTATACTAAGCTCTCCCTATATTGCCTGGGAAGGCCTTAATAATATCCCACCTTAAAAGAAGACTTTTGTCTGTAATAACGCGTTAACGCATTATACTTAGACATTAAAAAACTCATACTACCACACCTAGGAAGGCCCTAATAATATCCCACTTTATAGGCCAGACTATACTTAACCTGCACCCCTAAAAGAACCCTAAAATTAAAACCAAATTATATAACTCCAATAAACCTTAGGAAGCTAACAATAGCACCTAAAGCGAGCTTATCTAAAAGACCTGCCTCTACCTAAGAGGAATATAAGATCTAATTAGGATCAGAAATTAAAGATAATAATAATGTTATAGATATACACAAGCAGATTTATGCCCTTGCAGCTAATTAAAAGGTTAATTATCTTTAAGCCTAAAGTATATAAGAGACTCTAAAGGAGATCCTAAAAAGCCTTACTGCCTTATAAAACAGCCCAGCCTCCCTTTTATAAAGCCTTAGTTAACCTATTTGCTTAACTAAATATAATATACTAAAGAGTATAGATATAATAATAAAGCAATTAAAGTCTATTAAGCTCCCTAGCCCCCTACTATTGTTAGACGGCATAGACCCAACCTTTAAGAACTAGAGAATCTAGGTGCAAGGAAAGCTTTATATTAAATATAACCATTTCCCCTCTAATAAAGCTAAAATACTCTACCTCTTTAGTTAAACTATTAGGGACGCCTAAAAGCACCTTTAAGCCAAGTTTAAGGATAAGTTACCTATTTGGTTTATATCTATTAATAAGATACTGCAATACTTAGCGGCTATCTACGTGAACCCAAACAAAGTACGCAACGCTAGGTATAACTATAATCGCCTAATAATAAAACCGAGCTAACCCTTTGCTGAATTCTAGACTTAATTCTTATACCTTATAGGAGAAGGCCAGGTCCCCTATAAAAACTATCGTCTAGATCTATATAACAAGCTAACAATTCAACTATAAGAAAAGATCGCCGTAACTTTAGACAATTTACTAACCTATAAAAGACTTTCAGCTTATTGCCTATTGTTAGATTTAGAACTAAGGCAAATTAATACCCATTCTAATTGGTAGAAGAGAACCTATAGCAATTGCAAACTAATAGCTATATCTACTAGGACTGGTGGAACTGGAAGGCTAATAGAGGTTATCCCTATATCCAAGATAGGTATAGCTGTCCCCTAGTAAGCCTTACCCAACTAGCTACGTCCTATACCCCTAGCTAGTATCTACTATAATACTCCAATCAACCCTGCTATAGCTATATACTTTAACTGCGGAAAGGATAGACACTTTACTTTATCCTACCCTAAGCCAAAAGATATAGGTAATATTAAGGAGATAAAGGAAGAAGAAATGTCCGACAAGTTAAGAAAAGAAGAACCCTAGGGAAAGACTCCCTCCTAGGGTATCCTATTAATCTTAAAGAAATTAATCTAAGTTAGCTAATAGGTAGAAAACACTTTATAGTTCTATATATAGTATCTTAAAATAGATATAGAGTTAATATAACTGCCTTTATTAACACTAAAGCAAATAGCTTTACCTTTATAAACACTGCTTATATAAATAACGTTGCTAAGTTCTTAAATATAAATACTACCCAACTAGAGAAGCCTATTTAAGTAAAAGGCTACAATAGCTAAGTCAGTAGGCCGGTTACCCATATCTTGAAGCTATATATCGCTATTAATAGACAACGCTAATTTAGTACCCCCTTTTATATCCTAAACCTAGAATCCTATAATATAATCCTTAGATGTCCTACTTTAATATTTGGCTAAATATTTAATAAAGATAGTTTATCTGGCCGGAGAATAAACTAAAGTTACCTTCTTTTATTAGAGAAATCCGTACTAACCGCAAGATATTAGCCGTAAAGGCTAACCTTATCTACTAGTAGGATATTAGGGACTACAACCTAGCCTTTGCCTAAGAAGATGCCCGCTATAAGGCCGGTAGGAACTCCGTATTAATAAGGATACTCTCCTAAAGGACTGTAGTTAAAAAGAACTCTACTTATAGAAGTAAAAGGGATAGTAATATAGATAACTTCTAAGTTGCGGAGATCCGGTTAATAGGGAAGAGGATATACTAATAGGACGTAGAGGATAACCTTTAGAAGATGTAATAATAGCTAAGAGGAGTAAAGGCAACGCTAATATACTAAAGGCCCTTAAGGCCACGGACACCCCTACTATTACATAACCCCCCTATAGTAGACATTGCGGCAATTAGCGCTATAGGGTTCTACTTTAATATATATTAGAAGGAAAATAAGGTCTTTATAACTAGCTTATATAAAATTAACTAGATTATTAATAAAAAGGAAAAAGGGCTAGTAGAGGAAACTAATAAGGAGCTAGTTAAGCGCCTCCTCCCTATATACCTCTTAGACCATAGAAACGCGTTCTTAAATGCAGCTTTAAATATACTGCCCCCCCACTAAACCTATAATTATAAGATTTAACTAGAGGCCGACAACTCTCTAGGCTATAGCCCCCTTTACTAGTAAACTATAAAGGAACTAAAAACAACTAAGTAGTACCTATTAGCAACTCAGTTAATCAAGACACAAGCACGGCAAGAGGGTCGCGTAAGCCTGTACGATTGGATTGTCTATAAACGAGGATCCAAAGCTAAAGAGAGGAAACAAGAAGAACAGAAGCACCGCTTAAAGTTATACATAATCTTCTGGTCACGTAATAGCAACTTGCCGCAACTTGCCATTATATAACAGCAGTTTACGGCAATCTAACGGCAATTTGCCAGTGCTGTAACATTACTCCCTCCTCTAAAAAAAGCCTGCCCTTAGGCTTTATATGTCCGTATTACCCCTACAGGGCATTCTTATCTTTATGCTCTGCTAGTAATTTGTTGTCTTTGCTATGCTAGCACTTTATCTACTTATCTAAGTACTTTAGCGGTCCAGGTTTATTAGGATAACAGCTGTAGAACTCTTATAACTTATAGGGGCTACCTATAAAATTCCATGCGGGGTACTAGGTAGGGTTTAGATTATATCCTTTCTAACTTATATAGTACTTTAGTGTTCCTTATATAAGTTTACAGGCCAGTATTTCTTCAATTTCCTATTTATTATCGCCATTAACTTAAATTAGCAGGGGCGGTTTATTCTTTTGTCCAGGTAATAGGTTGTTTATAGCTTTCCATAGCTTATCTAGTAAGAATTTAAGGTAGACCTTAATTAAATCCAGGAGCTTTACTTTATATAAGTTGCCTCTCTTCTTAAGAACTTTATACAGTCCTGCTATCTAATAGTCTAGCTTATGGCTAGGCCGCTCTATCTTTTAGTTCTTTATTATAACCCAGACCTTATTGCCTATAGTGAAGTTAGGCTTACGCCTATACTTATTTACCTACTATTCTATTAATTTCTAGGCCTTTTCTAGGTTTCTTCTAAGCGTTTAGCGTAATACTGGGCTTCCTTATAAGATAGTTTTTCGTATATAGTCCACGGCCCCTCCGTTCTTTCCCAGTCAAAGCTTATATAGGGCAAATACCCTATTTCTAGCTAGATAGGTGCAAATCCTATAAAGTTATAGAGTAGGGTGGCCTAGGCGTAGTCTATTAGAGGTAGCAGTTCGGCCTAATTATCCTAAAAGTAGTTAATAAAGGGTTGGAGTCTCTGGTCTAAATACTAGTTTATAATCTCCGTCTAGCCGTCTATCTGGGGGTAGTATGCTATAAAAAGCTTTAGCTTAATGCCTAGGATCTGGGTAAACTTATTCCAGAAAGCCGATATAAACTATAGGCTATAGTTAGACACGATAGTATCTAGTAGTCCGTAAATTTGGTAGATATAGTAAATATATAGTTAGGCTGCCTCTTTCGTATCAATATTCTTATAATAGGGGATTAAGAACAGGCGCTTGCTAAAGTAGTCAACTATAACTATAGCCATATTATATCCATTACGGCCTATAGGTAGCTTGTACAAATCCATAGAGATATGCTGCTAGGGGCGCTCTAGTATTAGGAGTGGTTTTAATAGTCCTAGGGTCTTATCTTATGGAATTATAGACCTATAGCAGTTGTCATCGTTCCGTATATAGCGATCAATATCTATAACCATTCTAGGCCAGTAATAACGGTCGCCAATAATCTTACAGGTCTTATTTTTTCTGGGGTAGGCCGTAGAGATTTAAGTATGCGCTTTAGTAATAAGCCAAGTCCGTAAGTTTTGTTCTTCTACTACTACTAGCCGTGCCTAGTACTTAAGCAATCCATTTTCAAGGGACTATGGGCTATTAACATTCTTTATCTTTTTACGGTACTCCTATAGAGAGGGGGCTGTACGGTTTACCTATAGTAGTTTATTAATAAGGTTAAGTTCTATAGTATTAATAGGGCATATCTTGGCCTTGGTGGGGTCTATATTTAGTTCTACCTATATTTAGGGGTTAAGGTGCTCTAGTTATAGCAGTATCTAGGTCCATAATATAATCTTTGCGGCTATCTAGTTATTTAGGTCCTATTTGCGCCTTATAAGGGCATCTATATGGTTAGTTATACCTAGCCTATACATAATTAGGAAGTGGAACTAAGATAGGATACCCGTCTAGTATGCCTACCGGGCCGTAAGGGCCTTTATTATTATAAAGTATTTTAAGGCCTTATAATCTAAAACCACCTTAATAGGCTTAGGGGTCCCTTCTAGCTATATACGCCAGTGCTAAAAGCTAGAGATAATAGCCAGCATTTCTTTATTATAGATATAGTAGTTTAGCTTAGCATCTATTATAGTCTTTAAATAGTATATAATAGGGTGCTATTCTCCGTCCGGTTGCTTCTAGGAAAAGATACTAGCTATTATGCTATCTAAGGCATTGGTTTCTAGCATTAAGGGCCGTTTTAGGTTAAAGTGGGCAAGTAGGGGAGCCAATACTAGCCGTTTCTTAAGCTTATTAAAGGCCTGCCTATATATAGCGTTAAAGTAGAAGGGCTAGTCTTTTCTAGTAAGATAGTTAAGGGGCCGGGCGATCCTACTATAGCTCTTAATAAAGCGTTAGTAAAAGTTACAGAAACCTAAAAATAATTATACCCCCTTTATAGTCTATGGAGGTATCCACTAGTTAATTACGGCCGTTTTTTCCAGGTCTGCCTTAATTCCGTCCATACTAATAATAAACCCTAGGTACTTAGTGCGTTTAATACTAAATTCTAACTTCCTAATATTGGCTTAGAGACTAGCTTCGCGGAGCTATTATAGGACTTTATAGATATACTCCTTATATTCCAATTTATTCTTAGAGTAAATTATAATATTATCTAGGTAGGCTATATAGAAGTTATTAAGGTAGTTAAAGAGTACGTTATTTATATACCGTTAGTATGTAGCTGGTCCATTAGTTAGTCTAAAAGGTAGTACTTTATATTTATATAATCCGTAGCGGGTCTAAAATATAGTAAGATCCTTAGATTTGGGGTCTATTCTAATTTAGTAAAAGGCCTAGCAGATATTAAGCTTTATAAAAATCTTAGCCTTATTTATATAGGCCAGTATTTCTTTAAGTAAGGGTAGCAGATATTAGTCTTTGCGGGTTATATAGTTTAGTTTATAGTAGTTAATGCAGAAACGGAGTCCGCTATTTAGCTTTTTTATAAAAAGGATAAGTAAGGTAAAGGGGACTTAGCTAGGCTCAATAAAGCCCTTATTAAGGTTATTAATAATATACTGCTTAGTAGCCTATAGCTTATTAATAGATTACTGGCGGAGGGGGCTATAATTAAGGGTGTTTTCTTTATTGGGCTTAATCTTAATCTTATAGTTGTACGGTTAGTAAGGCGGGAGTATATTAAATGTTGCCTTAGAGAACACGTCCTTAAATTCCTAGTATTAGCGGAGTAGTTTCTGTTCTACTAGCTCCTTATCTATAAGCTTACTTTCCCTACTAAGCTAGTTATAGACTAAGGCTTCCTTATCTTTAATTATCTGGTTAATTTCATATAAGCTAGTTATAAAGGCAACAGTATTAGGCCGTTTTAAGTTTTAGTAGAACCCTATAGCACTAATATAGCAGATATTAACTAGTAGGAGGTTTATAGGTTTCTTTACAGATGTTCCATAGGCCGTATTTTACAGTAGAGGGTTTTTAACCCTCCTTAGCTCCTATTCCATTTTCTATAAGTTATCCTTTTAGTTTATATATTTAGTATAGCGTCTAATATTCCTTGCTATTCTTTATAGCTATATAGGACCTAAGCTAGCTAGCTTATTACTAACTTCCTAAGTTTCTAGTACCAGTAGTACAATATTAGTAGTCTAGGGGCGGCGTAGTATACAGACCTATTGCAAATTAAGCTCTATATCTTTCTTAAAGGCCTAATTCCTATGCATAGCATTAGCCTAGTAAACGGTGTCTATCTATAGCCGTATAAGATTTTCTATTATAATGCTGATTTCCTTTATAAAAGAAGGTATTAGGGGTAGGGCTTTGGGCCAGACAAGCCGTCTACTCTATATATTAAGCTGTAAGCCTAAATAGGCTAGCCATTTTCTTTCTAAAGTTATATTATGGCTTCCTAGGTCCGTAATAAGAAAGGGGACATTATACTACCTTTATCTATCTATATAGAGGTAAATCCACAAGATAGTTGTAATGGGTAGTCCTATCTATCCATTATACCCATAAATAGGAATTAGTTTAGGCAGTTCCTTAAGGGGTGCATTTAAAAAGTTAACTAACTTTACGGCATACTATATGTTTATTAAGGCAAAGGCATTTACTCTAGAGTTAGCTAAAGTAAAGGTTAAAACTTAATATCTATTATAGAATAAAGTATAAGGGATAGTATAGCTTCTTTTACTAACTAGCTAACCCGGATTAACATATAACATATTAATTCCTTTTAACCATAGAGGGGAGCCTTACTCTAGGGTTCCTCTTTTTCTAACTCTATACCATCCTCCTAAATTAATAGGACCTTATTTATTTTTACTGCTATTAGGCAGTTTTTTACAAAGTAGTCTTTCTAGCTATATATAAAGCAGGCTCCTTAATTGCTAAAGGCCTATAAACGGGGGTTGCTATATATAGGTTAAGTATTCACTAAACCCACAGCGAGGCTAGCTATATGGCTAGCCGCTAGGTTAATAGCAGGCGGTATAGTTAGTTTTATAGGGGTCGCAGATCTTACTAGGGCGCTATAGCCCGTTCTTATAGTACTTATATTTTAGTTAGCGAAGCTTCTAGTCTTATACTACTTAGCACATACCTTAATTCGGCGGAGGCCCTAGTTAATAGCTAGGCACTAATCCATAAGTTCCTTTAGCGTCTATATAATAATATAAACCAGCAGCGCGGCACGCTATAGGTCTAGGGTAAGCTTATTAAAAAGGTCTAGTATTAAATCTTCCCAGGGGATTTAAGCCTATTTAGCTAGGTATGGAAAGCGGGTCTAGAAGACTAAGAAGGTCTCTGTCATTTTTATATTAAGGGCTTTATAGTTAAGGCGGGCGTTTTATATCTTAAAGGGGTCCTTATAGATAAAAGACAGGTAGTTAATTATCTCTTCTCTAGAGAGAAAGGGGTCTATTAAGTCCTAGGCATATTACGGACATAGATACATCTATACATCCCTACCAGTACGGCCGAAGACATAGGCCATTTTAGCTTAAGTAGTAGGGAAGTAGTCTATATTAACTTTAAGCTTATTTTACAGTTAAAGTTTCCAATTATTAAATATAGAGTTAGTTCCATCTATAAGTAATAGGGGGTCCACTACCTTTGCGGACCATAATAATACTAATACTATACGTTAGGCTAGGGTTTTAAGGACCGTAGTAAGTCTCTAGGTGTTTAATAACTCCTTACTAGGTATAGGGGTGTCTCTGGTTTTAAGCAGCTCTTAAAGCCGTTTATTTTCAGCATTAGCTGCTACAAGCTCTTCCTAGGGGGTTAAGACGGCAACTATTTTACTATTGGAGGTATTTATAGGTCCTACAGCGGCTTTGCCAGCTGCTGTATTTCTTAGCATAGTGGTAGGGATATTAGGTAATTTCTAGTGTTTATTTATTTCCTAGGGGTTCTGGTCTATACGTGTTCTATTTTTAGGTTTCGCGTTCTATTTATGTTCCTTTAGTTCTTAAGGGTCTGTCCTAGTCCTTATATTCCTAATAATATCCTTAGGGTCCTATTCTGTGTCCTTATAGATATATTTAAGTTCCTTCTTAGGAAAGAAGAGTGGTAACGAGCTTTAGATAATGTTAGCAACTTAGTTAATCAAGGCAGAAGCATGGCAAGAGGGTCGCGCAAGCCTGTACAATTGGATTGTCTATAAACGAGGATCTAAAGCTAAAGAGAGGAAACAAGAAGAACGGAAGCACCGCTTAAAGTTATATACAATCTTCTGGTCACGTAATGGCAACTTGCCGCAACTTGCCATTACGTGACGGCAGTTTGCGGCAATCTAACGGCAATTTGCTAGTGCCGTAACAGTACCTAATTAATAACCTCTATAAGGGGTTTATTAAGCCAAGCTAGGCCCCTTTTACTTCCCCTATTTTATTTATAAAGAAACCTAATAAGGGCCTTTACTTCTGCATTAACTATTAAAAACTAAACGCTATTACTTAAAAAGATTGTTACCCTCTCCCCCTAATTAACAAGACCTTTATATGCCTAAGCCAAGCTAAAATCTTTATAAAGTTTAATATCCGCTAAGCTTTCTATTAAATTAGGATAGACCCTGCATTAGAAAATCTAATAATATTTTATACCCGCTATAGTTCTTATAAATATAAAGTCCTTCCCTTTAGACTAATAAATGGACTAGCCACATACCAACAGTATATAAATAATGGTCTTTTTAACTACCTTAATAAATTCTGCATAGTATATCTAGACGGCATTCTTATATACTTAGACAATAAAATTAAGCACTAAGTTTATGTTAAGAAGGTCCTAGAGAGGCTATAGAATGCAGGCCTATAAATTAATATTAAGAAATGCAAATTTGGAGTAAAACAAATAAAGTACCTTAGGTTTATTATTAGTATAGAAGGAATTAAAGTTAACCCTAAAAAGGTTAAGGCGATATACAACTAGAAACCCCCTTATACTATAAAAGGCATCTAGTCCTTTCTAGGCTTCTATAACTTCTACCATTGGTTTATCTATAACTATAGGATTATAGCTAAGCCTCTTATATAACTAACTAAGAACAATACGCCTTTTATTTTTAATAATAATTATATAGAAGCTTTTAAGGAGTTAAAGGACCAACTTACCTCCTCTCTAATTCTCTGTTACTATAACCTAGACCTTAAATTAATACTAAAAACGAACGCCTCTAACAAAGTAATAGTAGGGGTTCTCTTATAGTTATACCTAGATAGTAAGTAGTACCCTATTACGTTTTTTTTAAAGACAATAGCCCTAGCTAAGTATAACTATAAGGTACATAATAAGGAAATGCTAGCTATTATATAATTATTATCTTAGTGGCGCGCAGAGCTTAAAAGCACAGACTCTTAGATTAAAGTCTATACTAATTATAAAGCCCTTAAGTATTTTATAACAATAAAGCAGCTTATTAGTTAATAGGCCTAGTATGCTAAAATACTCTCCTAATTCTTCTTTATAATTATATACCGCCTTAATAGGCAAAATTCTAAAGCTAATACCCTTACCTAAAGAGAACAGGATGTAGAACCATAGGATAAGCTAAAGGCTTAATACCAGACACGTGCCCTCCTCTACCCTAAACAGCTCAACCTATATATCTTTAAGGAACTAAGCCCTGAACGGAATAAGCTGGCGCCTATAAAAGGAGAGATCCTAAATAAACTAATAGGGCTAATTAACCGTATCCTAATCGCGAACCGCATAGCTAAATCCCTAAAGGCCCTCCATAACTAAGCTATAGAAGGCAACCCTAATCTAGAAATAGAAGATGGACTACTCTTATACTAAGAACGGCTTATAGTCCTAGATATTAACAACCTATAGATAGAGCTAATCCGTAAAGCCCACTGTTAAGTCTTTATAACGCACCCTAGTTAAGACAAGACCCACTAACTACTAGCACCTTGCTACTACTAGTGGGGACTCCTATCCAATATAGGACAATTTATTAGAAATTATTATGCTTATAAATGGGTAGGCACCCCTAGGGATTAAACCTCTAAATGGTTATAACCACTACTAGTTCCTAAACACCCTTAGTAGTATATTATAATGGACTTTAAATTATTTCTAAAGGACAAATATAGCTATAATATAGCCTTTATAGTAGTTAACTAACTAAGTAAGCAAGCTATTTCCCTCCCTTGCTTTAAGACCATAACCATAAAAGATATAGCCCGTATATATATTAACAACATTTACCAAATCCATGGCGCTCCTAAGTTAATTATCTCTAACCATAGACCCTAATTTATATTAGACTTCTAGGATAAATTCTACCGTATCCTTAGGATTAAGATTAAACTCTTTACCGTATTTTACTCTTAGACTAACAGCCAAACTAAGATTATAAACCAGTACCTTAACTAGTAACTTCACCCCTTTATTAATTACTACTATGACAGCTAGTTAAAACTACTGCCTATAATAGACTACGCGCAGCTTACGCTCCCTTGTAATAGTATAGGAATATTGCCATTTAAGTTACTCTATAGATACAAACTATAAACATCGTTTAATTGGGATAGACCTATAGAACCTATAATAGCCCGCAAATGCCTTAGCTATAAAGCGGCCCAGATATTTGCTAAGAGAATATATAGAGCCTAGGAAACTGCCTAAGCAATTATAAAAAAGGTATAAGAGAAGAAAGAGGCTGATATAAACTAATATTGCTGTAAGGTATAGGTATTAACAAAAAACTAGAAGACCTAGAGGCTAAGCTATAAACTAGACCACTAAATAGCTGACTCCTATAAAATCCTTAAGAAGGAAGGATATTTTTTTAGGACTAAGCTACTAGAGTTAATAAAGATCTACCCTATCTTCTCTTTAGACTAATTGCAAAAGGCTACGGATAACCCATTGCCTAGATAGTATAACAACCCCCCACCGCTAATTTAGATTATAGAGGATAAGGAATAAGAAGTTAAAGAGATCTTAGCAGTTAAGAAGGACTATAGTACCTTAAAATACTATATAAGCTAGGTAGGTCATAATAAAGATCTAGAATGATACCCCGCATTTAATTTTAAGTACTCTCCCCATAAACTATAAGATTTTCACCTAGTCTACCTAGACCTCCCTAGGCCACCACATAGACTAGACAGCTAGATTAAATGCTAGGAAGAAGGGTTAAATAACTATAATAATCTAGATAATAATAAATAACTTAGAAAAAGCCTAAGGGCAGGCTTTTTTAAGAGGGGGGGTAATGTGATAGTGCTAGAGCGCGTTACCTGCTAAATTGCCATTCCTAGGGCAATTTGCCGCAATTTACCACAATTTGCCGCAATCTGCTATATTCTGTAAGTACTACTTATAGAGCTAACCAATTAGGATTTTCTATACCCGGTATAGAAAATCGCTATTAGCTCGCTTACTACTAGCGCCTTGGCGATCCCTTTGTATCTTGCCAGTCTCTAATATTCTCCTTCTTCTTCTCCTTAGCTTAGTATTCTTATATAGTAGTAATCTACAAGCTTTGGTTTAGAAGTATTTATATAAGCCCATCACAGTCGCCTTCTAGTTAATTAGTCCTCCAAATAGTATAAATAGGTATCCTTAAGAGCTCCGTCTAGTGTCTTTATAGTCTATAAACACTATATTAAATGCTCTATAAAAAGTAACATCTTCCTCTTTAGGGTTTCTGAAGTAGATATAGGCTCTAAATACTTTGCCAGAGTATTTAATAGCTATTGTTTTTATTCTAAGGCAGTAGGGAATAGCTTAATTAGCTATATTAAGGTGCTTTAATTTGGATTAGTAAGGAATTTAGCCAGCTTAGAATGCGTCTTTATAATATTAGGTCTTTTAAATACGGCGAGGTGTGTAAGGGAACTGACTTATTACTAATAGGCTAGAGTTCTTTAAGGGTTTATCTGCTGGTTAGATGGAGTTAGTTCTTTAATAGGAAGGGGTAACTTAGGAGATCTTTCTAGTGGTTAAATATTAAATTAATTGGCTATCTTTTTGATATAGGAATCTTGGCAGAGCCAGAGCTTTCTGCTTAGTTAATTTTGTTTAATTTAAATTCCTAAAAACTATTATAGGTCTCCTAGTGCACAGATCTTATATTAGTGTAGCAATTTGGCTTTAAATTCCTACAGTTTTATAAGGTCCTTTTTGGCAACTAGAATGGCAATATTGTCTACATAAAAGAAGATAATAAGTCGTCTATTAGTGTAAAGGCAGTTAGTACCAAAGTAGTAGTAAGACCTCTAATCCGTATAGTGCTATAAATAGCTTTAGAATATATTCGTTTTAATTAAAGCCTTCTAGGCAGTAATAGTAGACTAGCTTGTCTAGTCTTATATTTATAAATGCGTTTATAGCGTTATACTATTAAATCTCCAAATTAAATGCGGCTGCTATAGCCATAAGGGCACGGAATATTTAAGTAGCTAGGGTTGCTATATAGGTCTTTTCCTTAATAATCTATAGGTCTCTACGGACGCACAGTTAAGCTTTTAGCTTTTATAGGTAGCCGTTGCTATTAAACTTGTATTTAAAGACCTATTTTAGTGGAAGGATCTAGTTATTGGTTACTTCTTCCTTTAGTACAGCCTTAAATATCCCTTAGCGTTTTAGGTCGTTATATTCTTTTTCTATAGCCTTTTAAAAACTAGTAGTTAAAGGTATAATAAAGCCTTATAGGAAATACCACGGTAGACTCGCTAATGGGCTAGGTATATAGGTAAACAAGAAGTTAATAATGTAACAAGTATAATAAGAACTAATGGAGTGGTTACCTAACAGATTAACTCTAATTATATTCTGGGATTTACTATAAGGAAAGGAACTATCTAGGTAGGGACTGTAGGTCCTTAAATATATATCCATACTCCTAAGAAATCCTCCTTATATATAAGGTACGCTATATACAGGTTATATATACGATCCCTTTATACTCTATATATACTATATATAACATTATATAACCTTAGCTACTATTCCTTGTTATATAGTTTCACCAGTTCTATTTTAGACCGTGCTCTTATTAACCAACTAGCTTCTTTTAACTTTTCTTTAAGTAGTTATAATATTGTACTTAAAGCGTTTATAATACTATCTCCCTTCTCTTTATCTTTGTCCTTAAAGATTCCTAATATCTCTAAGTTGTCTACTAGAGGTATAATATCCGCTTAATTAATTTAGTTAATATCCTTACTTATTATACCTAAAGCTCCTTCTTCCTTACAGGCATAACGCTATACTTATACTGTTACTTCCATACTATCTCTTGGTAAGATAATGCCATCTCTATATTCTTATTATGCGAAAGAGAGGTTAGTCTATATTACGCTGGCGAGTCCTTTATCTTAATAACCCTCTTTATATTTAGAGTGTACTAAAGTAAACATTTGGTCGTCCTATAAAGTTTGCTCTATTTTTAACGCTAAATATACGCGTCCTATTACTCTTAATAGTTTTTAAGTTCCTTTACTGATTGCTACCAGGGTCTTAGGTTTAATCTACCGCTATAAAACTTAATGGTGAGCTAACTTAAGCTTTGGCTAATTTAAAATATTCCTATAATACGGAATAGAGGGCCCTAGAGGCTTATATTGCTATATCTACTTAGTTACTTTATCTTAAGAAGGTTTGTAAAAAGGTATGTTTTAAGGAGTAGAAACTTATAGAATAAGGTCTTTAGGAACTTAGTAATAAAAGAACGGATTCTTCTCTAACAAAGAGGGAAATAACTCTAAGTACCTTGGTAGCTGCTCCTCTTAGGTCCCCCTTAGGTAATTTATTCTTTGGTAATCCTTCTTTATTAATACTTCCTAACCCCTTTTCTTTTAATACTCTTATACCTTTCTTATAGCGTTCTTTAAGTTGTTTAGTGGTTCCTAAGTAGTCTTATTATAGCCTATCCACTTAACTTTATACTACGTTTTGTTATTAATATCCTTATAACTAATAATCTTTAAAACTTCCTATTCGTCCTCTTCTTGTCCTCTATACGTGTCTGCCTTATAGACTAATAGCTTAATATTTTTATACGCTAGTTCTAGCACTGTAATATACTGTATAGGGTAGATCTTTATTTTCTCCAATAAGTTAAGTCTTTATATAACTTTTAAGATCTTTACTGTAATTGTAAATGGTCCTAGTCTAATATAGTCTAACTTCTTGCTTGGTTACTAACTCTTAAAATTTTTATATAGTAGCTATACTTTATCTCCCTCCTTAAGATCTGGTCCCTTAAATCTCTTAATATTATAGTACCTTTTTATCCTTGCTTGTACTAGTTTTGCAATTTTTTTTTAGGTAATTATGAAGATTTATTAGAGTCTCCATTCTTTCTTTAGCTATGTCACCTATTTTCTTTACTTATTATGGTGACAATGACGTTTTTAGCTTATATCTATAGTTTACCTTAAAGGGTGACGTCCCTATCCCTTTCTGTAGTATAGCATTATATATAAACTATATAACTGGTAATAACAATACCTAATTATTTTATGCGTAATTAATATAATACCTTAAGTACTGCTCTAATATCTAGTTTAGTCTTTCTATTTGTCTATCTATTTATAGGTAATACACCATTAATATTACTGCTCGTACTCCTTATTTGGCCAAGAATACCTCCTAGAATACTACTATAAATATTAAATCTCTGTCTAATATAATCTTTATTAGTGCTCTATATCTTATAAATACTTCTTTAACGTAGATTCTAGCTATATCCTCCGCTAATATTTCTTCCGTGTATGCTATAAAGTAGCCCTATTTGGTTAACTTGTCTACTATTACTAAGATTATATTATAATCTTATCCAGTAACAGGATCTCTTAACTTTAGTAGCTTTATAATAAAGTTTTATAATATAACCTCCTATAGTCTTTCTGTTATCTTAATAGGTTATAGCCCTCTATACGGCTTATATCTTATTAGTTTGTTTCTCTAGCAATCTGGACATTCCTTTATAACTTATCTTGCTAGTCCCTAAATTCCTTAAATAATACATTTCTCTTAAAGTTTTAACACTAGGCCTATAGCTCCGTTATATCTTTAAGGTATTCCTTTATAAAAGTCTTTTATAAACTCCCTTGTAACTGTCCTTAGTATATATATAGCTTCTTAATACTTATACTGTTCTAACTCTAAATCTTTATTCTATACTTCTTAGATCCTTTATAACTATATACTCTTTAGTATTTTATAGGTCTTTTTTTTTTATTACTATAATCTTAAGATAATTATACCTAATTAATCTATCCTTGTCTTTACGTAGTATCGCCCCTAATAGCTTTTCTTTATTCTATAACTCTGCCTTTTTACTAAGTACATCTGCTCTTGCGTTTTTAGTACCCTCAGTATACTAAATTTTGAAATAGTATTCTATAAGTATTTCGGCCCATCTAACTTACCTTTAGTTTAACTTCTTTATTATTAAGAATCCCGTTAGGTTTTTATAGTCCGTTTTAACTATAAATGGTTTCTCTATGCCTTATAAGAATGCCCTCTATTTTTTAAGTGCTATAACTATACCTAATAACTTTTTATTATAGATGTTGTAGTTTAGTTCTAGCGGTGTTATCTTTTAACTATAGTATGCTACTAGATGCTATGCGTCCTGGCGCTTCTATAGTAAATATACTCCTAATATAAAGTCTAATGCGTCTGTTTCCGTAACCGTGTCTAACTATAGTTAATAGATTTTAAGAATTGGATCCTAGGTAAATAACTCCTTAAGTTCTTAAAACAGTTTTCTTTATTTACTGCCCTATATCTATAGTTCCTCCTTCTTTATAAGTCTTATAAATAGTTCTATATTTCTTAACCACTATATAATAAACCTCCTATAGTAGTTGCAAAACCCTAAAAATAATCTTAACTGTGTAATATTCTCTAGTTCCTGCTAACTAACTATAGCTTTAACTTTTTTTGGGTCTATGCTAATCTTTCCTGGCTTAGTAATAAATCTAATAAAATCGGTCTTCTAGGTAAAGAACTCGCATTTTTTAATTGCTACTAGCATAATTTCTTTTTATAGTCTCTTTAAGACCTACTTAACATACTCTCTATATTCTTGCTTACTTATTAAGTAGATAATAATGTTATTAAGGTATGCCATAATAAACTTATTAAGGTGTTCTCCTAATATACTATTAATTTATTTCTAAAACGTCGCTAGTATATTTATAAGCTCAAACTGCATAACTAACGGTTTATATAGTCCTTCCTTTAACCTAAAGGCTGCCTTCTACTTATCTTCTTTCTTAATCCTAATCTAATAGTATACCTACCTTAGATCTATCTTTGTAAAGATTTGCGTATTACCTATCCTGTCTTAGATTTCGCTAATTAAGGGTAAAGGATATCTATCCTTTTTTGTAATGCTGTTTAACTACCTATAGTTAATACATATTCTAAGTTTTCTATTTTTCTTTGGTATAAATAATACTAGATATCCCGCTAAAAACTATAATGGTCTAATATATCCCTTTTATAAGTTTTCCTAGATAAACTCCTTAAGCGCTACTAACTTAGTTTTAGTAAGCTTATAGATTAGAAAGAACTTTAAACTTATTTCTGGTTCTAATTCTATTTTATAGTCCTATACTATATATTCTAATAGCTTTTTACTTTCTGGGCTCTATAACCTTTTGCCGTACTTATGGTATTTCTTTAGTATATAACTTAAGCCTCGCTTAGTCTCTTTATATATTGCTCCAACTCAGTACTATACTATCTTGGTTTATTATCGCTTCTTATACTATTAAGTATCTTTAATATTAACCTAATCTATAACCTAATTAATCCTTAGATTGTATTCCTGTAACTAAGGTATTTCTAATATTGCCTTGTCCTTTCCTAACGGTAGGATATTAAAAGATATACTAACTAGTCTCCCTTTAATAGTTAACTAAATAGGTCCTATTTTAAGATTAATAATGCCTTCTTTATAGGCTATTGGATTTCCTAAGATTGTTATTAACAGATATAGGTGTTCTTTCTATCTGTGTGGTAACCCCATTCTTTTAACTGCTGCTAGTAATATATAGTTTCTTATTGCTCCACTATCTACTAATACTTTAATTTTTTAATCTTACTAACTAACTCTTAGGTTTAGGTATTAACCTGTAATTCCTTTAAGGGTCTAAGGCTCTACTACTGGCTCCCTCTAGTCCTGTAGGCCTCCACTTTTCCTAATTGTTAACTATTAATTCTTAACTGTACTTGGCTAATACTTAGTTTATTTCTGATCTTTAATATACTATAGATAAGTATTCTCTAGGCACTCCCACTACTATTATCCTTTTAGGTATTCTTCTATAAAGAACCTTCCTAGCTAAAGTATTAAATCTCCTGGTTCCTGAACTCCCAGTAGGTGCCAACTATATATATACTTAGCATTCCTATACCACTTTTCATCTATTATCCAATATATTCTTATTAGATACTTATAATACTTATCCTTAGGTGTCCTATATATATTACACGTATTATCTATATACACAATCCACACTAATGTGTAATATGTTGGGTGCTTTAGGTTAACTTATAGCTTATCTTTACTTTTAAGTTTAACCCTATCCCGCACTGTCCTAAACATTACTATATTATTTGCTGGTACTAATATCTATATTATCTCTCTCTAGTCTACGGCCCATTCCTTAAGGTTCTTTAATATTATAATTAATGCTCCTTTAATAACGTATTTCACGGGTGAGCTGGTCAAACGGGTGAGCTGATCACTTCAAAAACATACCAAAAAATGGAAAAATCACACTTTAATATCTTAACAACCACTTAATAATAAATTTTAATAATTTA